>PPCM01000041.1_pt1 | contig 277777 bp, 233 predicted proteins | sample 1555541 | NCBI WGS metagenome assembly PPCM01 (sample SAMN05284479, study PRJNA326546) | Marine sediment metagenome, whole genome shotgun sequencing project. | isolation source: marine sediment | place: Germany: Wadden Sea | collected 2012-09-05
TGATGTGACACCCAAAAGTTAGACTTTAGCGTAACGATTTTAAAAAATCGTTACGCTATTTTTATGCAGCTAAGATGTTAATCCTATATTCTTGAGGACTCATCCAGCATAATTTCTCTTTAATTCTTTGTTCGTTGTAATACTTAATATACGTTTCGATTGCAGTTTTTAGCTCATCAAAACTTTTGTAAATAATGCCATAGTACATTTCTTGCTTCAATATACCAAAGAAATTTTCCATAACAGAATTATCATGGCAATTCCCTTTACGAGACATACTTTGAAATATTTTATGTTCTTTTAAAGTTCTTACGTAACTTTTCATTTGATATGCCCAGCCCTGGTCAGAATGAAAGGTTCTTCTGTATTTACAGTCGGATGTTACTTCTATAGCTTTATTCAGTGCATCCATTATACTTTGGGCAGAAGGGCGCTGTGAAATACCATAACTTATAATTTCACGATTCGAAAGATCCATAAAAGGATCAAAATAGAGTTTCTTAATCACTAATGAGCCTTGATCATTTAATTCATAGTACTTAAACTCAGTGGTATCGGTAGTAATCTTTTGATGTGTAATATTCGTTTCAAATCTTCGGTTTAACCTATTTAGTGCAACCTCGCCAACTTTACCTTTGTAAGAACTATACTTCCTACTCTTTCTAACGAATGAAGTCACTTGAATGCCGAGCTTTTGTACTATACGTTGAACCTTCTTCTTATTTATGACAATACCAAGAGTCCGTAACTCGCCATAGATCCTACGGTAACCATAGTCTTTGTGCTTTTTTCGAATTTCTAGAATCTTATCTTCTATTTCTTGATCAGGGTTTTCACGGTCGAATCTCTTTTGCCAATACATGTACGTGGCTTTTGGAAAACCTGTAAATGCGAGAATATCTTTTAATTTGAATTCTCTTCGGAGGGCGTGGATGATTCTCGCTGTTTTTTCAGAAGAGTTTTCTCTTCTAGACGCAACCTCCTCAGTTCTTTTAAATAAGCATTCTCTATTCGTAATTTTAATAATTCATCTTCAAGTTGTTTCACATGTTCAGCACTTGTATCTACAGTTGCAGTGTCCGATATAGATTGCATTTGCTTCTTCTTATTATTATTATTTGTATCCAACGACTTCTTCCGACCTTTCTTCTTTGGCCTCAGAGCATCAGGTCCAGCAATTCTAAAGTCATTTACCCATTTACATAGAAGAGTTGGATTATTTATTCCTTGTAATAAGGCTAACTCCTGATAAGAGACCTCACTTGATAAATATGATTCTACCACATGTATTTTAAAGTCAAAAGAGTAGCTTTGCTTTTCTCTAGAACGCATCAGGCCTTCATCACCGTATTCGCGATATGCGTTAACCCACTGACGTAACTGCGTTTTTGATCCCAACCCATATTTTTTTGAAAGGTGAGGTGTGCCTGTATTTCCTTCCAAGTATTCTTTTACAATCTTTTTCTTAAATTCAAAGCTATATTTTGCCATGAAAAAACCGACCTCCAAAATGTTAGATTTTTGGTCTAACTTTTGGGGGTCGGTACATGCATTGGCTTTTATATTTTCTATTAATACAATGGTCGTTATTCATCGAATTCAAATCGTATACATCGAGGTAATTTTACGCCGAAGCGAAAACCACTTAATTTTGCAACTTGGGTCGTGTTGCAAAATTTACGTTATTTAATCTCTCGACTGCAACACAAGCATCCTACCTGACCGAATCTCGACCTCTGCCTGTTCTTCTGCAAAGACATTGCTAATACCCGTCGTCGATCCAAAGGTCAGCGTCGCCTCAAATAACGGATACTCAAAGCCACTTAACGTAATACCACTCACTTCTTCAGATAAAGGCACTATAGACATATTCGTGCCTATCTCACCTCCGAGTTTCATCGAAGCTTCACTGTAACGAACTCTATTATGTTCATTTACAATAACCCCTTCAATACCAGCGTCATAAATTAGTTTGAGCAAGGTTACATTGGCCATCGTATGATCCAATCGACTACCTGTCACACCAAGCAGTGTTATTTTCCTTGGCTTATAATCAATGGCTAGTCTAACAGCAAGTTCAGAATCTGTATAATCTTTACGAATTTCAAAAGTCTTTATTTCCGCTTCTGGAAATCGTTCTTTATAATAAGCAATTGACTCAATCGAATCAAAATCCCCTAGCATCAGCGTAGGCGAAACATCCATCTTATCTAAATGTTTCAGTCCACCATCGGCAGCAATAATATAATCCGCTTCAACCACCACTTGTTTAAAATAATCATAATCGTCCATCGCACCATTTGCGATGACAACGATATGTTTACCCGTTAACACGTGCAATTTCCTCTCTAAAACCTTTTACAGCTTCATTGATATCATCCGCACCAAAAATTGCCGATCCAGCAACAATAACATTCGCACCGGCTTCTACAACAGCGCCTACGTTCGACGCTTTAATACCACCATCAACTTCGATATCAACATCGAGGCCACGCTCTGTAATCATCTGACGAAGTCGTCTGATTTTATCCAATTGACTTTCAATAAAACTCTGTCCACCAAACCCTGGATTTACCGACATGATCAAGACCATATCTAAATCCTGCAACACTTCTTCTATTGTCGATAGCGATGTCCCTGGGTTTAACGATACGCCTGCTTTTACGCCATAGCTTTTAATATTTTGAATTGAACGGTGCAAATGAGGACACGCTTCTTGATGCACAACAATTATATCAGCACCCGCTTTAACAAAGCCCTCGACATATTGATCAGGATTTTCAATCATTAAATGTACATCCTTCACTAAATCAGTCTTCCCACTAATAGCACCCATTACCATAGGACCAAAGGAAATATTCGGCACAAAATGGCCATCCATTATATCGATATGCAGGTACTCTACACCTGCAGCTTCTACCTTTTTAACATCTTCTAACAATCGACCAAAATCAGCCGATAAGATTGATGGTGATAATTTTACCATTGATTTTTCCTCCTAGGATTCTCTAATAGATCCATAAAATAAGTATATGAATTATAACGTTCTTCGTGTATTTCGCCAGCCTCTACAGCTGATTTCACAGCACAATTAGGCTCTTTTATATGCATGCAGTTATTGAACTGACATCCTTCTGCAGCACGCTCTATTTCAGGGTAACACTGCCCTAATTTTTCTTTTTCAATGAATTCAATATCCAAAGATGAAAAACCAGGTGTATCCACAACATAACCGCCCGAGTCCAGAGAAATCAGTTCCGAATGTCGCGTTGTATGTTTACCACGCTTAATTTTTTCACTGATTGCACCGACTTTTGCAGCTAGCCCCGGTTGTACCGTGTTAAGGATTGATGATTTCCCAACACCCGACGGTCCTGCAAGAACAGTGATCTTACCAACTAGCTCTTCTTTTAATTGCTCAAAACCCTGTCCTTCAACAACACTCGTTCCAATCACTTTATAGCCAATAGGTTCATAAATCTCTTTTATATGTTCAAATTTTTGAACATCGTCAATATCCGATTTATTCATGCAAATAATAGACTTTAGTCCGACGTACTCACCGAGAATTAGCAGTTTGTCCAGCAGATTCAAGTGTGGTTCAGGATTTTTAAGCGCAAAGACAATCAACGATTGATCTACATTTGCCACAGCAGGCCTAAAAAGTTCTATATTCCTAGATGCAATCGTCTCAACGACCCCTTTGTCATCATGATCTATGGAGATTGTTACGCGGTCACCAACAAGAGGAATTTTCTTTTTATTTTTAAATTTTCCACGAGCTTTACATTCATAAACTACATCGCCGACTTTTACATAATAAAAACTAGCAATCCCCTTTATGATAATACCTTCTAGCATGTAGCCTCCTTAAATTAAGCTTCAATCTATTCGAAATTCTCAACTTTTGAATTCATCAGAACTGTGCCAAAATAGAAATTGACCGTAGCAACACCCTTACCTTTTACAACCACTCTGATACGTTCTTCTGATTTTTGATGTTCTTTTTCGTAAACAATCTTCGACACACCATCCTGTAGCAATTCCACTCGAACAATTTCACTATTGTTTGTAAATGTTAATGGAATGATGTATGTTTTTTCAATCAGATCCGATGGCGTTTCTTCAGGGTCTGTCGTCTCCGGTGTATCAGTCCCACCTTCTTCCAGACCACCTTCTGGCACTTCCGGAAGCGGCGATTCAGGATCACGACCTTTACTGATCACAACATTAATATACGTTCCTTCATTTACTTCAGAGCCGCCTCTTTTACTTTGGGACATAATCGCATCCATCGGATACTCATCACTGAAGTTATACTTAGTATTACCAATATAGACACTTAAGGGATTTAATGCACTACGTGCTTCCTCAAGAGTTTTACCTAACACGCTTGGTAGTATAACCGTCTCAATAACCTTACCTTCGCTGACAACCAAGTTGACTGTGCTTTCTTGAGCTACCGTACTACCAGGTCTAGGATCTTGTTCAAGAATATACCCTTTTGGCAAGTCATTATTGACGTAGTCAATATTTCCAATGGTCAACTGATTATTTTCTAAAATCAGTTGCGCTTCTGACATTTCCTTTTGGAGCAAGTTAGGCACCTTTGTTGTTATAGGCCCATTACTTACAGAAAGCGAAATCGTAAATCCTTCTTTGACACTAGTTCCCGCATCAACAGATTGGGAAATGATAAATCCTTTTGGAACCTCTTGATCAAATTTCTTTTCGCTGATATCAACGTACAATCCAAGCCCTTGTAAAACTTGCACAGCTTCTTCATAAGCTGTATTCGTTGTATCCGGTACGGTCACGACTGTACTTCTTAAGTTCTCTTTGATTGTTTTATAAGTCAATGTTCCGAAAACACCTAAGGACAATAACAGCGCCACGATAACAACACCAATAACGGCTATCTTGTTACGCTTGGGTTTCTCTTCTTCTTCCTCTTCAGCCAACAATTCAGCCATATTTGGCAAGATAATCGTTGGCGAATCCTCATCCTGAATATAAAAAGGGACATTTTCAGCAGGATTATTGATCAGTTTCTCAATATCCGCAATTACGTCTTTGGCAGACTGATATCTTGAGCCAGTATCCTTTTGGACCGATTTAACGATAACACTTTCAATCCCTTTGTTTAACTCCTTATTGAGTGTAGATGGTACTACTATAGGTTCTTTTAAATGTTTTAGAGCAACAGAAATCGGCGAATCCCCTTCAAAAGGCAATCTTTTCGTCGCCAATTCATACATCAACACACCAAAAGAATATAAATCCGATCGCTCATCTACAAAACCACCCCGCGCTTGCTCAGGCGAAGAATAATGTACTGAACCTATCATTTCCGTTGTATTGATAATTGTTGATGAGGTGATTGCACGAGCAATACCAAAATCAGCAACCTTCACCATGCCACTTTTATCAATCATTATATTATGAGGTTTGATATCCCTATGAATAATATGATTGTTATGGGCATGTTCAAGCGCTTTTGCAATCTGTAATGATATTTTCATGATTTCATCATTACTGACAAAACCATCTTTTTCCTTAATGTAGCGCTTTAACGTCATCCCTTCAACAAGTTCCATAACGATATAGCGCACCTCAGACTCAACACCTACATCGTAGATATTTACTATATTGTGATGCGAAAGACTTGCAGCCGCTTGAGATTCATGTTCAAACTTAGCAATAAATTCCTCATCAGTAATAAACTCCGTTCTAAGGATTTTTACTGCAACCATTCTATTTAATAGATGACATTTGGCTTTGTAAACATAAGCCATTCCGCCTTCTCCGATTTTTTCAATTAATTCATAACGGTTTCCTAACATTCTCCCTACGAATTGATCCATTATGCTTCCACCTCTCTAACTTTTTCGTTGAAATTAATGAGTACAACGGTTATATTATCATGACCGCCCTTTTCATTAGATTGCTCCACAAGAAGATTGACTGCTTCACTCGCAGTCTCAGTTCCATTCACAATCTCAAAAATTTCTTCGTCATTTAAAGAATCTGTCAACCCATCAGAACAGAGGAGCACGCGCTCATATTCTCTTTCTTTTATCATATAATCTATAGTAAGCGATTTATCTACCCCGACCGCTCGTGTGATTACATTCCTATTTGGATGTGTTGCAGCTTCTTCCCTCGATAATGTGCCATTTAGAATTAACTGCTCCACCAATGTATGATCTGTTGTAATTTGCTTTAATTCTGTCTCACCCACAAAATAGGCGCGACTATCTCCGATATGTGCAAGATGAAGCACTTCATCTTCAACATACAATACCGTCAACGTCGTTCCCATACCTTCTAATTCATCAGATGCATGTGCTTGTTCAAAAATTCGTTGATTTGCTTTATTGAATGACGTTACCATAGCAGTTTCAATATCTTCTGTCGAGCGTTCTGTCAACAGTTCCTGTTTCACCACTTCTACAGCTTCATGACTGGCTATTTCGCCGGCTTTATGCCCACCCATACCATCTGCAACAACAAATAGTCGATAGGTTTTATCATCAATAAAAAAGCAATCCTCATTTTTTTCTCTTACCTGCCCTCTATGGGTTTTTGCCGCTACGATCACTTAATCACCTCTTGATTAATTTATTCTCTTCATCTTCGCAATAAAAAATCCATCTGTTCCATCGATATGCGGGTATAATTTTTGCATCCCATCTTCTTCTAGAACGAATTCCGGATGTTCCTTCAAAAACTTTCTTATAATTGCTTCATCTTCAGCTTCATCAATACTACACGTGCTATATAACAATACTCCACCAAGCTTCACATAAGCAGAAGATGTATCTAATATACTATACTGAAGTGTCGTTAATGTGTCTATGTCTTCTTCTAGACGATTGTATTTGATTTCTGGTTTCCTTCTTATTATACCAAATCCTGTGCACGGTGCATCAACTAAAACACAATCCGCAAGATTTATCAATGATGTTTCTTCAATCGCAGCATCCTGTTGTCTCGCTTCAATGATATCAATGCCCAGACGTTTAGCATTTTCAGCTATTTTTTCCATCTTATGAGCATGTATATCAAATGCAATGATACGCCCATCATTCTCCATCAACTGAGCAATATGTGTCGTTTTTCCTCCAGGCGCACTACAAGTGTCGATGATTGTCATCCCCGGCGAAACACCAAGTTTATTCGCAACTAGCATAGATCCTTCATCCTGAACAAAGAACAGTCCTTCTTTGTAAGAATTCAACTCATCCAATCTGACTGCTGAAATATCTTCTACAACAATACCCTCATCTACCATAGTACTTTTGACAACTTTCAATCCTTCTTCTTTAAGGCGTTCTAGCAATCCATCCCTATTTATCCTAAGTGTATTTACCCTCAGTGTCAAGGCTGGCGCTTGATTGTTTGCAATCAATAGTTTTTCTAAAAAGGATTCATCATAGGTTTTTAACCAACGTTCAATCAACCATTCTGGATATGAGTACTTCACGCTATAATACAAAGTTTTTTCCTTTTTTCTATCCGGTAGCTGAATGTTGTCCTTTTCTCTAATAAAGTTCCTTAAAATACCATTTACAAATCCTGTTGATTTAAAGTTGATTTTTTTCGTCAACTTAACCCCCTCATTTACCGCGGCTGATTCAGGCACTTTATCTAAAAAGACAATTTGAAATATACTCAATCTTAAAACATTTAAAATCCTTTGATCAATCTTCTTTAATCTTGTTTTAGACATTTTTCGAATATAATAATCCAATAATATTTTATTTTCCAACACGCCATAAACTAATTTCAATACAAAGTTCTTGTCTTGTCCAACAAGTTTATACTCGCGAATAGCATTATTTATCTTGATGTTAGAATAGCTTGCAGACGATTCTATTTCATTAAGTAAGTTTAATGCGATTTTTCTTGAATTTACCGATTCCATCTTTTCCCCTTTACTTCCCTATACACATATGAAGAGCGCCCACCACATTGATAGACGCACCTTGCTTAATTTCACTATTTTAAGAGCAGGTCGCATCGAGCCACCTATTAATCTCTTGAATTTCTCAATATAATCAGACGCAACAATTGTCCAATTGCAACAGCTGTAGCAGCTACATAAGTCATCGCAGCAGCATTAAGCATCTTCTTGGCACCGACAACCTCATCTTCATAAAGAAAGTTGTTTTCACTTAATTGTACAATCGCACGAGAACTTGCGTTGAATTCAACTGGTAGTGTTAGAAATTGGAATGCTACAGCGGCAATAAAGAACCAAATCCCAATATCCATAACCATTGTACTATTAAAGAAAAAACCAATAAACACAAAGAAAAATGCACTGCTGCTACCAAATGAAGCCACTGGTAAAATTGCTGTTCTAAGCGATAGTGGTACGTAACCATTTGCATGTTGCATCGCATGACCAACCTCGTGGGCTGCGATACTAAGCGCCGCAATCGATGTACCTGAGAAAACCGCTCTTGATAATCTTACTTTCTTACTTCTTGGATCATAATGATCCGACATTACGCCGCCGACCATTTCCACCGCTACATCACTAATGCCGTTACGTGCTAATATCATTCGTGCAACTTGCTCACCAGTTTGCCCTCTATAACTTTGTATCTTTAAATATCGTTGATACGTACTTTTTACTTTTGACTGTGCCACCATTGCCAATAGCATAAATGGAATCATAATCAAAAAACTTGAATTATATAAAAAATAGGATGCCATAACTTCCTCCTTATCCTCCTAGAACAACGCCTGTTTCAATCGTATACCCTAAAATCAATTGAGAGACATGTAATCTTTTCTTATTCGGAAACTGTACTTCCACTAAACGTACCACACCATTTCCAGTGGAAATATCCAACCCTTCCTTTGAAACCGATAAAATAGTCCCTGCCACTTTATCAGTTGTCACATCCAACACCTCAGATGTAAATACTTTTACGCGTTCACCGTTATAAGTCGTTAGCGCTACAGGTATAGGATTGAATCCTCTTATATGGTTATGAATATCACTTGCTGACTTCGTCCAATCAATCATTGCAATTTTCTTGTTTAGCAGCGGTGCGTAAGAACTTTCAGCATCGTTTTGAGGCGTTCTTGGTGCATTACCATCAACAATAGCTTCTAATGTCTTCTTCAACACAGACGCCCCCATTGGCTTCAACTCTGTATACAACTCGCCAAAAGTCATGTTATTGGGTATTGCCATTGCCTCCTTGTGAATCATATCGCCAGTATCAAGACCCACATCCATGTACATCGTCGTAATGCCCGTTTCTGTTTCACCATGAACAATACACCAATTGATCGGTGCAGCACCCCTATACTTGGGCAATAAAGAACCATGAACATTAATGCAACCATGAGTTGGAATATCAAGAATTTCCTTTGATAATATCTGACCATAAGCCACAACCACTATACAGTCGGGTGCAAGTTCTTTTAATAAGGCTACCATTTCAGGTGTTTTTAACTTTTCCGGTTGATAAACTTCATACCCAAGTTCAAGTGCTCTTTCTTTTACAGGTGGTGCAGCAAGTTTCTTGCCGCGGCCCTTGGGTCTATCCGGCTGTGAAAACACACCGATTACTTCATGATGTTCATGACAAACATCCAAGCATGGTACCGCGAAATCTGGTGTCCCCATAAATACTATTTTCATTTATTCATCACCTTCATCGATTACTTTATCTATAAACAATACACCATTTAAATGGTCCACTTCATGACAGAATGCACGTGCCAGCAATTCGGTTCCTTCGTATACCACTTCCTCGCCGTCTCTGTTAAGACCCTTTATCTTTACATAATTCGGTCTTTTAACATCACCAGATTCTCCAGGGACACTTAAGCATCCTTCGATGCCGATTTGTTCACCGCTCATTTCAACAATTTCAGGATTGATCAGAACTTTTACGCCTGTTTCGTCATAAACATCAACAACAATGATACGCTTAAGAATGCCGATCTGTGGTGCCGCAAGACCAACGCCATCTGCATCGTACATCGTTTCAACCATATCATCTACCAATATCTTGATTTTATCGTTCACACTTTCAACAACACGGGCTTCTTTACGTAATACTGGATCTCCATTTTCTCTAATAATTCTAATTGCCATTTAATTCACTCCTATAACAACTTGACCGCATCAATATCTATGTTGATGAGTACATCGTCAAGTCCAATTTGATTTGCCTTTTCAATACACAAGAATTGAAGCAACTGCCTCACTATATTAAATACCGATGGTTGATACTTTAAAATGATTTGCCATCTATACTTATTTTTTATTTTACTATAAAGTGCTGGGTTTGGTCCAAGAATCTCAGTAATTTCAATATTATTTTTTTCAATAACATCCCTAAGCCCTTTACCCAATCTATTGGCGACCATTTCTACACGTTCTTCTTTATCGCCGGAAATAATCAGATTCGCCATTTTTACATACGGCGGATAGTGAAAGGTTTTTCTTATCAGCTGTTCTTCCCTGATAAAACCGTTAAAATCCTGCCCTTGAACCGCTGCCAATGTAAAGTGTTCCGGCGAATAAGTTTGAATGACCACATGTCCTTTCATATCACCTCGACCCGCTCTGCCAGCTACTTGTGTGAGTAATTGGTACGCTCTTTCACTGGCCTGATAGTCTGGGAAATTAAGCAGTATATCCGCTGATAAAACACCCACCAGGGTCACATTCGAAAAATCAAGACCTTTTGTGACCATTTGTGTCCCAATGAGAATGGATAATTCCTTGGACTGAAATTTCCTTAACACTTCTTCAGTCTTACCCTTTTGAGCCGCTATGACACTGTCCAATCGCCCTACCGGATGATTAGGAAACAGATCAGTCACCAATTCTTCAATCTTTTCTGTCCCCAGGCCAAATTGTCTAAAATGGGCACTTTCGCAACTAGGACAATTCTCCTGAACGACTGTATAAAAACCACAATAGCTGCATTTCCCTTGTTGATCATATTTATGATAGGTCAGTGAGATATCACAATTTGGACACTTAAGCGTAAAGCCACATTCCTTGCACTTTATAAAATTCGCATACCCTTTTCTGTTTAAAAAGAGGATGACTTGTTGTCCTTTTGAAAGGGCTGCACTCATCTGCCCTTTGAGTTCATTACTGAATATCGTTTTGTTGCCGTGCAGTAATTCATCCCGCATATCGACAACATCAATACTCGGTAACATCGCATTGTTATACCGTCTAAGTATTTTCAGGTACTCTAATTTTCCTTGTTCGACAAGTCGCAAACTGTCTATAGACGGCGTTGCCGTTCCTAGGATAACAGGTGCATTGTGCAACTGCCCTAAAGCAAAAGCAACATCACGACTGTGATACTTGGGATTTTTATCTGATTTATAGGCCATATCATGAGCTTCATCGATAATCACCAATCCCAATGCATGACAGGGACTCATTAACGCTGACCTTGGCCCTATAATAATTTTCTTTTCTTTTCTATTGACTTGCACCCACTGGTCGTAACGTTGACCAGCCGAAAGTTTGCTATGAAACACAGCTATTTCATCACCAAATGCTTGGAAGAACTTCCCGACAATCTGTGGTGTAAGAGAAATCTCAGGAATCAGAATAATTGCCTGTTTGCCTCTTTTTATAGTCTCCTCTACGAGTTTGATGTAAACTTCAGTCTTACCGCTACCAGTAATTCCATGAAACAGGAAATTTTGAGGCAGACTATTGTCAATAGCAGGCATAACGCGATCAAACACTTCACTCTGATCGAAGTTCAGTTTAATATCAATCCGTTCATTCCAGGCTTCGAGTGTTGGCATCCTGAAATTTTCAACCGTGTGATAGAGCAATATTTCTTCGTCCAATAGTTGCTGAATATGTTTATTGGTCGCACCGTATTCTTTCTTGAGCACATCTTCCCCAATAACATTTCGCTGATGAAATCCCTCTAAGACTCTCAACATGATTTTTTGTCTTTGAGATATGCCTTTAAGCACTTCGTCATAGTTCAATGTAGGATTCATCCGCAACATCCGAATTTCTTTGACATGACCCTGCATTTTAGGTGGCGTCATTAATCCTAACGCTTCGGACATCGTACAGAAATATCTTTTCTTTAACCATTTGGTCAACTTAATCTGCCATGGTTGCAGAGACAGTTGAACTTCGTGGGAAAGGATATTCTTGACTTTGTCATACTCTGACGTCTCTGACAACCCGACCACATATCCTTCAATCGGTTTATTGCCACGCCCGAAAGGCACCATCACTTTACTGCCAATACCGACCTGACCCACTAAGGATTCTGGTATGCCATAGGTAAAGGGTTTATCAAGCACTTTCGTCTTCGTATTTATATTAATTTGTGCATATCTTTCATGACCCATGGCCGCCTCCAAATATCACATCTTTAGTATAAGTTATTTTCATGGCCTCTTTGTAAAGAGGATTTAAACAATTTATGAATTAAACTTTTGCAAAAACCGTAAAAGAGTAGGCAGACACCTACTCTAATAATCTAAATTAGTTCATGTCTTCGATAATTGCATCAAGGATCTCAGAAGCAACTTCTTCTTTTGACATCAATTCTAAAGCTTTTTGTTCACCGTTTTTATGGAGGATCGTCACCACATTTGTGCTGCTATTAAAGCCAGCACCTGCTGCAGTGATATCATTCGCCACAATCAGATCTAGGTTTTTCTTTGTCATCTTCCCAAGTGCATTCTCAATGACATCATTTGTTTCAGCAGCAAATCCTACCAAATACTGATGTGATTTTAACTGACCGAGTTCAAACAATATATCTTTATTACGCGTCAAAGGAATCGTCATATCACCTGGCATTTTTTTGATTTTTATGTCCGATGGATTCGCTGGGCGATAGTCCGCTACAGCCGCTGCTTTAATAATAATATCAGCATCTACATGGGCCATTACAGCATCAAACATTTCATCTGCAGAGTCAATGTCTACAACAGATACACCAGACGGTGCATCGAGTGCTTTTGTCCCCGACACTAAAACAACTTCAGCACCTCTTAAGCGTGCCTCTTTTGCAATAGCATAGCCCATTTTTCCCGATGAATGATTCGTCAGGTAACGAACAGGGTCGACAGCTTCTCTTGTCGGTCCAGCTGTAACCAATACCTTTTTACCTTTTAGATCGTCTGTCGATGTTAGAATCGCTACTGCACGCTCAACTATCTTAATCGGATCCTCAAGGCGTCCTTTGCCCTTGTCACCACAAGCTAAAAATCCTGCACCCGGTTCAATGAAATGATAACCCAATGCTTCAAGATCTTTCATATTGCGCTGCGTTATGACGTTTTCATACATATTTACATTCATTGCTGGAGCAATCAACACTGGCGCACGCGTGGCCATTACTGTTGTCGTTAGCATATCATCAGCGATACCAGCATTCATTTTACCGATTACGTTAGCTGTAGCCGGTGCAATGATAAATAAATCCGCTGCTTTTGCAAGGGAGATATGTTCTACATCCCATCGAGATGGTGGCGCAAACATATCAATCGTTACAGGGTTATTTGAAATAGCTTGAAATGTCAGCGGCGCAATAAATTCCTGCGCATGTTCTGTCATAATAACCTTTACGTCAGCACCAAGCTTAACAAGTCTACTTGTTATTTCAGCAGCCTTATAGGCAGCAATGCCTCCAGTAACACCTAAAACTACGGTCTTATTCTTTAACATAGATTCACCTCTATTCGATTTCTTCTACGCTCTCTACAATCTCAATTTTGCCGTCATAAATTTCCTCAGTTGCAATACTCACTGGCTTGATAGAATCAATGTCTACTAGTGGTAATTCACCGTCGATTAATTTTCTCGCTCTTTTTGATGCCGCAATTACAAGTGCATATCTGCTACCTGCAATGTCTAATAAATTATTAATTGGTGGGTTTAACATTTGCAATCCTCCTAAAGATTTATACTATTTTTTAAATTCTTTTATAATTTCCTCCACGTTACCTAAAACGCGGTTTCTTTCAGCAACTATAATAGATACCATAAGATCGGTTGCTTTGTCAACTTCATCATTGACAATAAAGTAATCATAATGGTCTACTAATTTAATTTCTTCAAAAGCAGATGAGAAGCGAGTATTGAAACTCTCTTCCGTTTCACTACCTCTGCCGATAATACGCTTTCTCAGTTCATCAAGTGATGGTGGCAATATAAAGATGAACACCCCTTGTGGGTATCTCTCTTTTACTTGCAACGCCCCTTGAATATCAATTTCTAAAAGTACATCTTCTCCGGCATTTATTTTATCCATGACATAGCCTTTAGGTGTGCCATATAAATTGTCATAAACAACAGCATGTTCTAAGAACGCATCTTCTCCAATACCTTTTTCAAATTCCTCACGCGGTGTGAAAAAATAATTGATTCCATGCTCTTCTCCAGCTCTTGGCTGTCTTGTTGTCGCCGATACAGATATGTTAATGTCGTTTCTACGATTCAACAATTCCTTGCAAATCGTTCCTTTCCCAGCACCAGAAGGTCCTGAAACAACGATTAATAATCCTTTAGTCCTCATGTACATCCCCTTACTATTCTATATTTTGAATTTGTTCACGAATCTTTTCAACTTCACTCTTCATATCGACAACATAGTTTGAAATGTCGATGTCAGGCGATTTTGAACCAATAGTGTTTACTTCTCTGTTGATCTCTTGGATCAAGAAATCAAGCTTTCTACCCACTGGCTTAGATTCATCTAAAATATTAACGAGTTGTTCAAAATGACTTTCTAAACGGACAATTTCTTCAGTAATATTTGTCTTATCCGAAAATACTGCTATTTCCATTGCAAGGCGTTGCTCATCAAGTTCAATGCTCTCGTCAAGCAGTTCTTTTATACGCTCAAGCATTTTCTCTTTATGGGTTGCAACAATTGCAGGTGCCAATTTTTCAATTTCTTTCACAATGTCACGGATGATGTTGACGCGGGTAATAGTATCTTCTTTTAACTTAACCCCTTCAACTTCACGCATGTTCATCAATGAAACAAGCGCACCATCAAGTGCTTCATTCATCAGCACCCAAATCTCATCTTGGTCTGCTTCCTGGAACTCGACTCTTAGTGCATCAGGATAACGAGCAAGTAACGACACCCCCATGTCATCAACCACGTCATATTTTTCCTTAATCGCACCTAAAGCAGAAACATACTGATCAAGCACTGTGTAATTCGGTTTGATCAAGAAGTTTTCTGCTTCTGTTTCTTCAAAGTTTACAAAGACTTCAACACGTCCTCTATTGACATAGCCCTTGATTTTAGTTTTCATCTTTTCTTCCAAAGCGTTTAACTTCTTTGGCATTTTTATGATTATATCATTGTATCGATGATTCACTGACTTAATTTCAACCACAATCTTGTAGCGGTTATTTTCACTTTCGTGACGACCAAAACCGGTCATACTATAGGTCATTCTCATTCCTCCAACTTATTCATTACTCTCTATTATAGCATAGATTAGCCTCTCATAGGTGCTAAATAATCGCCTTTGCATATTTTTATTGCAGGGCCTGTCATTATGACAACATCACCTTGTAAAATGTCAATTTCTAGAAGGCCGCCCTTTACATTTACTGCAACCTTATCTGCTAGCAGTCCTTTTTTATGGAGTGCATATACTGTCGCACAGCACCCAGTTCCGCAGGCATAGGTATACCCCGCGCCTCTCTCCCATGTGTCCACATGAATCACTTGTTTGTTCTCTACTCTCACAAAGTTCACGTTCGTTCCATTATCAAAGAAAGGTGCCTTTTCAAGGGTTGGCCCACTTGTACAAATCTCTTTTTCAGAAATGGTTGTTACTGGAACAACCAGATGTGGCACACCCAGATGCAAGTAGCTTCCTTCATAAACCTTGTCGTCCATATCAAAATGATATTGCCGCATATCCAACGTGCCACTGTGCATTTCCACTGTTACTGCTACAACGTCATCTTCTTTAATATGTAATTGTACTTTTTTGACACCGTCACCAGTTTCAACAGTAAACGATTCTTTGTTCACAAGGCCAATTTCATAAACGAATTTAGAAAAACACCGTAACCCGTTGCCACACATTGTTGCAAAGGAGCCATCGCTATTGTAATAAACCATCTTTATATCTGCCTCAGCTGAGTTTTCAGGATACATCAACCCATCTGCGCCAACGCCAAATCTTCTATGACATATATTCTTGGCAAGTGTTTCTACTTTATGTCCATCTATTGTTTGCATCAATATAAAATCATTGCCTGCTCCGTGATACTTATAAAACTCCATATATAGTAATGTGCGTAACTCCTTACACACGCCCTCCATTCATAACTTCTTTTTTTATTCTACTGACATGGACCAATGGAGCATTTGACATTTCCAATTGCTCAAGGTCATAATTGCATCTCTTGATGTCATTGTCTCACCTTCATGCTAGTTCTATTCCAGTATACTATTTCTTTTATCACTGTACAATTATGCATTTCTGTATTATAGTGATATACTCAAAAGAGAATTTTTGACAGGAGGTCACACTATGGCTTATGATGGCATATTTATCGCTGCACTGACAGAAGAATTAAAAGAGAGATTGATTGGCGGCAAAATCGACAAAGTACACCAGCCTGAACCCGATGGTTTAATTCTACAGTTAAGATGTGGCAAAGAACGCTATAAATTATATATCACTGTAAACAACAGCTTACCCTTTATAACATTGACAGAGGAAAAACAAGAGAATCCACTATCACCACCTATGTTTTGTATGTTGCTTAGAAAACATGTAGCAAGTGGTACGATACTGGATATCGTCCAGCGCAGCCAAGAGCGTGTTGTTACGTTTATAATCGAAGCACGGAACGAGCTGGGCGAATTGGTAAAGTACCATCTGATCGTTGAAATCATGGGCAAACATTCTAATGTTATTCTGACGACCGCTGAAGACAACAAAGTCATTGATAGCATTAAACGTGTATCCATGTACCAATCACGTATACGTCAAGTCCTACCAGGATTGATATTTGACTACTTGCCGAGCAACAAACACAACCTACTCACATTAAACAGCGAACAATTCCATAGAGAAATGAAAGAACTACTTGATAAAAACAAAGACCCTGAAGTTTTCAAGTTCATTTATACAACTTATGAAGGCTTTAGCCCAAACTTATCAAAGGAACTCATTTATAGAGCAGGCCTTGATCTTAAGAGCCGCATCAGTGAACTGCGTCCCCAAGAAATCGATACACTATTTGACAGTGTCAACACCATAAAAGACTTATTGAAGAACGGTGGCTTTAAGCCTTGTACAATTCAAGAAAAAGAAACAGGCAAGTACGTCGACCTACTACCTATTCCGTCGACGCTTTATGCATTTGATATGTATACCACGACAGAAAATGATGTTATTTCAGTTATTAACGACTACTATCGCCGTAAAGATGTGGTGAATCGTTTTTTACAGAAGTCACAATCCATGCGAAAACTGGTTTCTCATCGTATTGAAAAAGGCCGAAATAAACTCTCCAATCTGGAATCCGATTTATTGTTTGCCGAAAACGCAGATGACTATAAGATCAAAGGCGAACTGGTTTTAGCCAATTTATACCAACTGGAAAAAGGCATGAACGCCATCGTTGTCGACAACTATTATGTTGATCCAAACGAAAAAATCGAACTTCAATTGGATATTCGGTTGACACCAACAGAAAATGCACAAAAGTTCTTTAAGAAATACAACAAATTGAAAACCGCTCAAACTGAGGTTGTTAAACAATTAGAAGAAACAAAAAATGAAGTGGCCTATTTAGAACAAGTTCTCATCAATCTTGAAAATACAACCGATAATTCAAATTTGGAAGAAATACGATTGGAACTATCTGAAGCAGGCATATTAAAAGCCCGCAAACAAGGTAAGAAGCAACAAAAGATAAAGAGCAAGCCCCACCACTACCGTTCTACGGAAGGGTTTGACATCTATGTTGGCAAGAATAACTTACAGAATGATCAACTTACCCTTAAAACAGCGTCCAAAAGCGACATGTGGTTCCATACAAAAGACATTCCAGGGTCCCACGTCATCATCAAGGCAGAAGGGAAAGAAATACCGGATGAAACATTACTCCTTGCAGCAAAATTAGCAGCATACCACAGCAAAGGTAAGGACTCATCACAAGTACCAGTAGATTACACACGAGTAAAACACGTCAGCAAACCTTCTGGTGCAAAGCCGGGTATGGTCATATATGTCAAGAACCAAACACTTTATGTTACACCTGATGAAGACGAGTTAGATCCATTTCTCATCAAACATTAAACATCTTAAGGCTATTGCAAATTGCTGTCGATACAGGCAATGAGCAATAGCCTTTGCTATGTACAAATTTTGGAAATGTGATATAATGTAAATTACTGAAGGGGTGTGTTTTTATGAATTACATCATTCAACTGGATTTACCATTCTATACACTACTCTCGCTACTTTTCTTATTCTACTTCTACTATACGCAATACAAATTTGAAGATCTCTCAAATAAATTATATTTGACTGTTGTAATATCCACACTTGCGCTTTTAACAATTGATACATTAACATGGATAGCTTACAGCCTAAGCCATCCGTATTCTTACGCCCTAAATTACTTTCTAACCTTTTTACTCTATTCACTTTATATTGTTCCGTTGATCGCCTGGTTTGCCTACTTTGATTATAAAATATTCGAAGATATGGCTGATGTCATTTTCTATTTAAAACGATATAGCATCGGTTTTCTAATCATAGTCATTGCACAACTCGCTAATATACTCACCCCAATTCTTTTTTTATTTGATGCAAACAGCCAATATCACCGTGGCCCTTTTTATCTCCTAGTTCCTACTGCGATCTATATCACTTGCATATATTTCCTCATACATATATGGTCCAACAGAAAGCGCATTCAAATCAACGTATTAAAAGTCATTCTCTGCTTTTTCATGCTCCCTTTAATCGCATCCGTTCTTCAGATTTCATTTTATGGCACCCAAATTATTTGGCCGAGCTTTGCCCTTGTGACAGTTATCAGTTATATGTTATTAGAGAGAGACGACATGATGAAAGATCCATTGACAAATCTCTATTCAAGACGCTACATCGAGCAGAGGATCACTCGAAATATCAACGAAGGCACTTCTTTTTCCCTCATTATGATTGACATGGATCATTTCAAAGACATCAACGACACTTTTGGTCACGATGCAGGCGATCAAGCCTTAATCATTGTCAGTTCCATCATTACATCCCATATTAAACGCCGAGACGTCGCTTGCCGTTACGGTGGAGATGAATTTATGATTCTACTCAACAGCGACAATCCATTCAGTGGCGAAATCGTCACCACCCGATTGTCCCACCAACTCTTCAATTACAACCAAAAGAATTTGGTGCCTTACACACTGGAAATGAGTGCCGGTAATATCCACGTCGACGCTCCGACAAAATACTCGCCACATCAACTTTTTCGACTTGTTGACAAGGAGATGTATTGTGTCAAAAAAATGAAACGTCAATAATCCGCTCTTAGCGTAACAATAAAACGCCTCATCCATTGATGAGGCGTTACATATGTTCACTTCTATTCTATTTCTCGTTCAACGCTGGTTGAACAACACTCTTGTTACCCGAATTCACAAGGAAAATTCCCGCAGATACACAGATAAGTCCGAGCACAATCGCCGAGGACAATGACTCTCCTGGTATAAAAATTGCCGATAGAATCGTTCCCCAAATAGGTACTTGAAATTTATAAATCGACACTTTACTGATTGGGTTGTGATTGAGCAAGACAAACCACAGCCCAAATCCTACAGATGAAATCAATGCCAAATGCATAAATAACGGCGTAATCTCAAGTGTCATAGGAACTGCATTACCACCAAGAGCTATAGAAGATATCACAATCATCACCGTGGACCCCAAAAGCATCTGATAACATGTCATGACAAGGGTATCCATTTCATTGGACAATTCTTTTGCATAAATAGAAGCAACAGAGCCTGTAAATGCAGACAAAATCATCATGCCTTCCCCAACAAATCTGAAACCACCAGTAATTGGGCCCTTCGCTAAATTAATATATACCACTCCAGCAAAACCAATCAATAAACCAAGCCATTTTCGCGTGCTTAACTTGTCGTCATGATAATAAAAATGCGGCAGAATAATCGAGAAAAATGCCCCTAGAGATATAATAATCGATCCTTTGATCCCGCTTGTATTTGATAATCCAACATAAAAAAAGAGATACTGGAATGTTGTTTGAATCAGTCCCAATACAATAAGACGCTTCATACCACCCTTTGGTATATGTAATGCTCTTTTCTGATAGAGGACAAATACCAATAAATATAGACCTGCAAGGAAAAAACGGTAACCTGCAAACTGCAGTTTCACCATAGAACTCGCATTGCCTATGCTAAGCATCTCATAACTTATTTTCACAGATGGAAACGCACTTCCCCACAACAAACAAGCAATTGATGCCATAATAAATATTACAACTGGTTGATTAAACTTTCTTTCTGTCATAGTAACCCCTCTCTGGTTCGAAAACTCGAGTACCATTATACCACTTCTCATTAAAATATAAACATCTATTTATACATTCAATCAATGAACTCAATTCATAATAAGGAAAAAGACTAACTTCGTTTGGTGAAGTTAGTCTTTCTCGTAAGGTTATTTAAGGATTCCATCAGGAAATCTTGTTACTGTTATTAAATTAATGCTTGTGCAAGAAGCATGATTGATGCAAATCCTGCAATAATACCCATTAATGGCAAGATGAACTTTAACCATCTGTCATAAGTAACTTCAACCATCGATAGTGTTACAAGAATCAGACCTGTCGGTGTGATAAATGCCATTAACCCTTGACCATATTGGTAAGCACTTACAATAACATCTCTTGGTAAGCCTACTGTATCAGCTAATGGCGCCATAATTGGCATAGAAAGCACTGCTAGTCCAGATGATGAAGGAATAAAGAATCCTAATACCATAAAAATACCTAACATGATAATAGAGAAAACGCCACCATTCATACCGTCAACAATACCCGTTGCACCATTTAAGATACTGTCTGAAATAAGACCGTTATCCATGATGATGTTAACCGCTCTTGCAACACCAATCGTTAATGCTACACCAACCAGGTCAGCCGCACCTGCAACAAAGTTATGCACTGCAACTTTTTCACCCATGCCAGAAAATGCACATAAGGCGATACCAACAGCAAGGAATAATGCCGTCATTTCCATGAACCACCAACCTTGAGTCGCAACACCCCAAATCATCACACCAAATGCTGCAACGAACAACGCAAGCATGATTTTTCTTTGAGTTGTAAACTCAGGAATTTCTTTGTTTTCATGTAAAAAGTGTTTTTCAAGATCTTCTTTTTGATCAAAAATCAATGACTTTGAAGGATCTTTCTTGATACGCTCTGCGTAACGAATAATGTATGCAACAGTAATTGTCGTTGCGATTAATAAACCAACACCTCTAAACATCATTCCGTTCGTAAACGAAATACCAGCTGCATTAGATGCAATAACTGATGAGAATGGGTTTACTGTCGAGAACATTGTACCGATCGATGAACCCATGTAAAGTGCTGCGATACATACAATCGCATCGTAGCCAGCAATCATGAATACAGGTACCAGTATTGGATAAAGGGCGATTGTTTCTTCAGCAAGACCGAAAGTCGTCCCCCCCATTGCAATAAGGAACGTTACAATAATAATCAGTAAGTATTCCCTACCATTTGTCGCTCTTGATAAAGCAGCAAAACCAGCATCAAATGCACCACTTGCATTTAAAACACCGATGATACCACCGATAATAAATACGAACATGATGATGTCGATTGAATCATATACCCCTTCAATCGGTGCGTTAAGAACATCTAGGAATCCCTGTGGATTCGATTCCAATTCCTCATAAGTCTTTGGAATTGCAACTGGCTTATAAATACTGCCATCCGTAAAACGTTCAACGTCTACTTTTACACCTAATGTATCTAATGTCGTTTGTGTTGCTTCATGTTCAGAAACAGATCCGTCTGGTGCTGTTACAAGGAACAGGTCTGAACTGTCATCATAAATTAACTTTGCATAAGAACCTGCAGGTACCGTATGCGTTAAAATTGCTGCTAAAATTAAAACAATGAATAATACCGTATAAGCAGTTGGAAAACTTCTTTTTTTCTTTGTAGCCGTTGTACTCACTTGAAAACCTCCATATAAAAAATCTTAAGAATTATATTTTCATCAACTTAGAAATTGCATTGGCATAAATGTTCATTGCCATTTTCAACTCTTCTAAATTAATAAACTCATTTGGTTGATGCTCTGTTTCCTTACTCGTTGGAAATGCTGCACCAAATGCCACACAATTGTCCATCGCCCTCGCATAGGTAGCGCCACCTGAGGATAAAGCTTCTGACGTCGTATCCCCCGATACTTCTTGATATGCTGCCATCAACGTTTTCACAAGTGGTGCATCAAGAGGTGTATAAATTGATTGTAAATAATCATTTTCTTTTAACTCAAAGTCATAGGCTTTTGAAACTTCTGACAATTTAGACCAAATAAAATCTTTTTCAACCGTTACAGGAATTCTTATGTCAATATTAATCACTTCAGATGCTTCTGAAATCGAAATTTTACCGATATTGAATTTTAGTGCACCTGATGCTTCATCCAGACACTCCCCAAACAAGTTCTTCGCCAACGCATCCTCACCGATTTCAGTCGTAATAAAATCAATGACCTTCGATGAATAGCCAGCTTCTTTAAGAACATTGGTTAGTCTTGCTATTGCATTGATCCCTTTGTCTGAGTCCTTTGCATGCACACTTTTTCCGATAATCGTCAATGTCTTGTCAGACCATTTATGCTCATATCCCTGTGCTTCAAGAATTGCCATTAGCGCTTCTTTTTCATCCTTACCCTTACAGTCATAACTTGCTGTTGATGGCACTGCATTATATGCATCACCTGCATTAACAGTTAGTGCGGACGTACCATTTGCAACAAAATCAACTTGAAGCAGGCCTTTTTCTGCATAAATCAAAGGAAAGTTTGCATCAGGTGTAAAACCATAATCCGGCATTACTTCCTTTTCTGCATATCTACTAATACCTCTCCAAAGCAGTTCCTCGTCAGTACCGAAAATAAAGCGGATCTTTTTATCGAACTTCACACCACTTTCCAATACAGCTTTTGTCGCATATAACGCTGCAAGGGTTGGCCCCTTATCATCCTGTGTTCCACGACCGTAAATGTTGCCATCAATAATCGTTGCTTCAAATGGATCCGTATGCCATTTTGACAGATCTCCTGCCGGCACAACATCTAAGTGACCTAATACACCAATCATTTCATCGCCTGTACCAACTTCTGCATAACCATAATAGCCCTCTGGATCACAATAAGTGTTAAATCCTAATGATGTGCAAATCTCAAGCATACTTACAAGTGCATCTTGAACGCCTTGTCCAAATGGCGCACTCGTTTCATCTTCAACGTACACACTTGGAATATTGATAATGCTTTTAAAATCTTTTAAAAACTGTTCAAATTTCTCGTCAATCAACTCATTATACTCACTCATTGAGTTCATCCAACCCCTTTCGTTTTGCCATTACAAATTTTATAGAATAATTAAATAAAATGTAGTAGCGCAGACTACAAAATTAGAACTATAAATTTTAATATATGTTACGCTTTATTAATCAAAAAATTAAAAAGATCAGTGATAACTCACTGATCCAATTCTCTTACTTAAATATGTTTCTAATGAAATTACTTCGTTCTACTTGTTTTTCTTCTCATTACCAAAATGTCATTACTCATGAATTCACGTACATACAAAGTGAAGACAAAAATGAGTAATGTATCGCTACAATACAGTAATAATTGATAATTCGTAATAAAACCGTGACTCAAGTAAGACGAAATAACCAGTAAAGACGACTTAATATAATATAGAATCCGAAGTACAGACGCCGTTGACAACACCACATTTCTCTCCCCACACTTGGCAGCCATACCAAAGCAATAAACCGTATAAAGCATAAAGCAGTATAAAATATATATAAGTATTTGCATGAAAAAACGCCTCCTCAACTCTTAATCGATAATTATTATCAAATCTCTTATGTCCTAATTATAACTGAGTCGCGATGCTTTTTGCATTTCACCTTAGACAAAAAAGAACCTACCTGTTTGTAATTTTTACAAGGTAGATTCTTTTTTGTCTATTTATTGACCAGATACAATCTGATGACCATGGCAAGAATTTCGTAAGCCATACCCTTCAATTGATCCTCACCCATTATGTTAGCAATTTTTTTTAATCGATACCTAACCGTGTTGCTATGCTGAAACATGTCATGAGCAGTTTGTTGAATATCACCATCATTTTCTATGAACTTAATGGCTGTCTCCAACAAGTCCGTTCCATGAATTCGATCATAATCGATGAGCTTGTTGATGTTGTCTTTGTAAAAGGAGTGTACCCAGGAATCGTTTGATAAAGGCATCAACAACTGATAAACACCAATTTCACTGAACTGAGCACTGTCAATTCCACTGAGTCTCGCATATTCAATAGCGTAAAAGCTTTCATAAATAGCTTTTCCAAGTTGGCCCAAATCTTTTTTGACATCACTTCTCCCTATGATGAATTGATGCACATCAACACCTGTACTTCTGAGTAGTGCATCTGTCAACTCAGTCAGTGATTCTTCTTCTCCCTGTTCATACGTCGCAACAACTAAATAGCCATCTTTATATTTTATGGAAATTCCACGTTCTCCTATCAGTTGAGCCAAATGATTGATACTGAAAAAATGCTTATGCTCATTGTCGACAAGATTCTTTTCCTTGATAAAATACACAATATAATTGTTTTTAAATGACCGATTGAGTTCTCTGGCAAGTTCTCTGACTCTAAAGTCATTTAGATGCGCCTCTAACAATTGATCCACAAGGATACGCTGATGGTCCTTACGATCTTGATAGTTAATGGCCCTGTTGATTTCAATCACCAAGGTATCGATATATGTTTCATCAAATATAAACACTGGAAAGTGATGTTTATTTGCCAGTGCAATCGCCTCTTCAGGTATATAATCATAATAAACCGCTTTTATGGCCAGACATGCCGCCTGACAATCAATCATCGCCTGAATATACTCAACGATCATTTCTGGCTGGTTTCTGATAATCAAGAAGTTGGTAATCAAAAATTCACCAACACGAACACTTGACAGCATGTCAGGAATTTCTTCTGAATCGATAATCCCCACCGTTGAAATCACACGATCGATACCGCCTAGGCCTGCAACCAAACGAAAACGTTCCAGTACTTCTAATTTTATTGCTTGGTGAACAACAAACACTGGTCTCACTCCTTTTTATATGCACCACTACATTGGAACATCTGACAATTCTTTCAAGCCTTCTACATCTTTGAGGATTACTTTTCTATCACTCACTTCTATTAGTCCTTTTTCTTTGAAGTATTTCATAGCACGTGTCACTGTCACTCTATTAAGGCCCACTCTATTAGCCACTTCCTCTTGAGTAAAGAGTACATCGATAATTTGGCGCTCCTTATCTTCTTCGGAGTAGTAAAGTCTCACTAAAAAATCCGCCAGTTTTCCGATGGAATCATTAAACTTATGATTCGCAAGTTCCAACATGATAATTCGGTATTTCTTCACAATACTGGTTAAAAAATATTCATATAACTTTGGATTTTCTTGGAGACGACTTTCAACAATCGCCCGATTAATGGTTGCCACCTTACAGCTGGTAACGGTTTTATTCATCACAAATGTTCTGCTGGAATCAAAAAAATCGATTTCACCAAAAATATTTCCTCTAAACAATCTATAAAAAGTAATGGTACTCCCCTTTTTTGAAAACATCTGTTGATTCAGTTCTCCTTCCAAGACAAGAAAAATCTGATCTCTTCCGGGTGGATCAATAAGCACCCCTTTTTCGTACCAACTTATTTTTCCTTGATCTTTAAACGTCATCAGAAAAAAATCATCCATCTCCTTTTGTAACGATTGATCAAATAATTCATCATACATGTTTCTTACTTCCTTCTTTATTAAAATCGCGTCATACAAATCGGCGCGTCTTCACCATCAAACAGACGATTCACTCGAACCATATAACCCTTGTCGGAAATCGTCGCCTGATTATAACGCAATAAACTTCTAAAATCAACACAGCCAGTCACTAAAGACGTGAAATTAGCAACATTCATCGACACAGTTACATGACCAGAACGCCCTGGTAGCACCGATACAGGATATCCCTCTTCAAAAGACACAGTAAAGGTGCCATTGTTCTCCAACAAAAAATCATCTTCAATGTCAAAAGAAACAGTTACCGTTTGACCACCAAAAGAATGGCTTTTCAACCCTTTAAAAAATTCTACGTTATCAATCAATCGATACATCACACCAGTACCTTGAACACTACACTCCTGAAAATGAGGGGACATATTATGGTCTGTATGATTTCTCGGATCGCCAAATAGATACTGAAAAGCTTCGTCTTGCACATTCACGATGACGCGTTCGATTTGATCAATCTGACTATTGAAAAAAGCAGAAAATGCCATTAAGGCTTCGGCATTTTCTGCGATGATATTAAAAACCCGCATATTCTGTGTCATGGTATTGACGTCACTTGTCTTCTCAATAGTATAAGCAAACATTCCTTCTAAAGCACCATTCTTCTTATAGCCGATAAATCGCCGCCCTTGATCCATCTCTTTCTCATATTCATCGGCGTATTTATCAAAAAGACCATTGGTCTGTTGTTGATAGCGATGGTAACAGTCAAGCATGTCTCCGATATCTTTTTTTCCTAGGTAGATGACATGTTCTTTCCCAACACCTTTTGGAAAAGCTTTTGGAGGTATCCTGAACTGATTCATGCTACGTCCGAATCCAAATCCCATGTTCTTATAAAAATCTGGCCGAAATGGAAAAAGAGTAGCCATAGTATACCCTTGCTTTTTATAATAATCGAGAAAATCCGATACAATCAGTTTTGCAATGCCCTTTTTCTTATGTAAGATATCAACAGCCACCATGCCGATACCGCCTACTTTTAGCTTTTCACCAAACAATTGCATATTGAAATCAAAATATCGCATACAACCAACAATCTCATCCTTGGCACGAACTGAAAAAACATGTTGGTCCGGTCGTAAGGTAAGAGCGTCTTCTAGATTTGTTGCCAATTTGTGTATTGCCTCTTCTTCAGTTGGTACAGCCAACGGATATGCATTCGTCAGCAAAGTCACTATTTTATAAAACGCCTCATATGTAGTCTCTTTTGTTATGTGCATTTCCCCATCTCCCTTCACTGCCTATGTACAATGTTAATCATTTAAACTTAAAGCGGCAACCATAAGGTCACCGCCATGTATTATTCGTTACGTAAATTCTTATTGTCCGTAAATCGACACTTCGTCTTTTTCATCCATCTCATTTAGCTTGACCTTAACGATTTCCGCTCTAGAAGTCGGTACATTCTTCCCAACATAGTCTGGACGAATCGGCAATTCTCTATGTCCTCTATCAATTAATACACCTAACTGAATTGTTTTAGGACGTCCCAAGTCCATCAGTGCATCCATGGCAGCCCTCACCGTTCTCCCTGTGAAGATAACATCATCAAGGAGCACAACATGTTTGCCATTGATTTCAACATTGATGTCTTTAGAAGAGATGACTGGCTTATCAGCCACTTTCGTCAAATCATCACGATAAAGTGTAATATCAATTTCACCTACTTCAACAGACTCGCCTTCAATTTTTTCGATTTTTTCTGCCACCCGTTTGGCAATTGGAAGCCCTCGTGATAAAATCCCAATTAGTACGACATCCTCAATCCCTTTGTTTTTCTCAATAATTTCATGAGCAAGTCTCGTTAATGAACGAGAAATCGCCTTCTCATCAAGAATTATTGCTTTAAATTCCATTTGAATCCCCTTTCATCTTAAGTAATATGTTTAATCTTTTTTATAATCATTTCAAAATAGTCTGGTAACGCCGAGTCAAATTCTACATACTCACCTGTAGTCGGATGTACAAATCCTAACTTCTTTGCATGAAGTAGCTGGCCTTCATGTTTCACTTTACTTTTCTTCGGTCCATAGACATCATCCCCAAGGAGCGGATGACCAATATGTGCCATATGCACACGAATCTGATGGGTTCTTCCAGTTTCCAATCTTAGACGCAAGAGTGTATATTGACCGAAACGCTCCTCTACGAAGAAATGCGTCACCGCTTCTTTGCCACCCTGCACTACAGCGTTTTTCAGCCTATTCTTAGGGTGTCTCGCAATCGGTGCATTGATGGTACCACTATCTTCTTTGATATTGCCATGCACAATGGCCATATACTCTCTCATTGATGAGTGATCCTTCAGCTGTCCAGCCAGACTGTTATGGGCAATGTTGTTTTTTGCAATCATCAGAAGACCAGACGTATTTTTATCGATCCGATGAACGATTCCAGGTCGAATGATCCCATTGATAGACGACAGGTTCTGAGTATGATACATAATCGCATTTACAAGTGTGCCAGTATAGTTACCAGGTGCCGGGTGGACCACCATGCCTTGAGGTTTGTTGATAATCATCACATCATCATCCTCATAAACGACATCAATCGGAATGTCCTCCGCTACGATATCAAGCACCTCTGGATCCGGCAGTTCAATTACGACTACATCTGTTGCTTTAAGCTTATGGTTCTTTTTGACGACTGCTTTTTCGTTAACCGTCACTTTTCCTTCTTCTATTAATTTCTGAGCGTAATTTCGCGACAACGACTCTATTCGGTCGTTTAAAAAAGCATCTAATCGTACGCTTGATGATTCTACTTTAAACTCTAAAACTTCCACTTATTTTACCTACATTTCTATCTTATTAGATTTATATCATTTCAACCAATTCATAATCGGTAGAACCCAGGCCAATCGTCTGTCCATACTCAAATATGTTATGACCCATTGTCGTTGGATGGTGTTCACAGAACACATCTTTACCAGCAGCTTCTACCACTAAATCGTAAGACGCTTTATCGATGGCAATAGGATCCGTCGACGCGACAATACCAATATCGTCACAGATCTTCTCTCCCGACCAAGGCACACAGTCACACAGTGGCGTTACGTTCATTATAAAGTTGATGTATAAGCATTTTCCTACTTTGTTTTCAACAGCCCCAAGTGCAAACTCAGCCATCTTTTCGACAAAGACATCTGTATTGGTCTCCCACTGAATTGAGATCGCTCTCACTGGACACCGAGTTATGCACTCACCACAACCGTAACACACGTCGTGATCGATGACCGCTTTCTTATTGTCATTCATTGTAATCGCCGTCACCGGACAGTCCTTTACACACAACTCGCAACCAATGCACTTCTTCTCTTTCACCGACGGTTTTGCATCGGAATGTTGCATTTGTTTTCCCGCCGCTGAAGCACACCCCATGGCCAAGTTCTTAAGTGTACCGCCAAATCCAGCCATACCATGACCTTTGAAATGGCTAATGACAACCATGCTTTGAGCGTTATGTATATCACCGGCAATCTTAACATGTTCAAAATGCTTTAATCCTACCGGCACATCAACTACATTTTTAGAATGCAAACCATCCGCAATAACAAGTGGCGCATTGACTACAGCATAGGAGAATCCATTTCTGATAGCTGTTTCCAAATGATCTGGTGAGTTGGTTCTTGACCCACTATATAAGGTATTCGTATCTGTTAAAAAAGGTTTCCCTTTTAAATCTTTGATTTTATCGACAATTTCCCTGACAAAAACAGGATGTACAAAGGTTGTATTGCCGCGCTCCCCAAAGTGAACCTTCACAGCAACATTATCTCTTTCTTTTACAATGCCGTCCTCAATTGCAGCATCAAAAAGTCTATTTATCTTATTTGGGATGTTACTTTTAAATGAATCCGACTGTAATTTCGTAAAATATACTTTCGACATGTTATTCCCACCTTTCCTATGGCATATTACTTTTTATTATAGCATATTTCCCATACATTTGATCGCCCAAGATACAGCAAACAAAAGGCTGTAGAATATTTACTATTCTACAGCCTCAACATACTTCTTACTTACATCTTTTCTACTGATAACTTAACATCATGATCGTTTAAGCTGTATACTTCACTTTCAACGCTAGCTGCGTCATCTGATCTAACAAGCTCTAGCGCAAGTGTTTCAGTTTTTACATAATCAGCAAATGCATTAATACCTGCTGTAAATTCTTCATCTGCATGATAAACAATTTTAACATTGTCCATCATTTCAAAGTCATGACTCTTTCTTAACTGTTGTACACGAGAAATCATTTCTCTTGCAAATCCTTCATGTACAAGTGCTTCGTTAAGCGTTGTATCAAGAATTGCAAAGACATTGTTTTCCATGTTTACTGTAAATCCTTCTTTAGCTGCAATGTTGACTTGAACATGCTCTTCAGAAGCAGTAAATGATTCGCCATTTAAGTCTACAGTAATTTGCTCACCAGCTTGTACTCTAGGTACCCACTCATTTGCATCTAATTCGCCTAACTTCTTACCGAATAATCCCATATTCTTGCCTAAAACTGGGCCTAAGGCTCTGAAGTTTGGCTTTAAGCTAAAGTTCATGTATTCAGCTAAATTCTTAGCGAACTCAACTTCTTTGACATTTAATTCTTCTTTAATCAATGGCACTAAATCACTAATTGTTGTTTCGTAAGAGCCATCAATCAATACTTTTTGAAGCGGTTGTCTTACTTTAATTTTTACAGATTCTCTTGCGCCCCTACCAAGACCAACAATCTCTCTTACTAAGTCCATTTTCTCTTCAACTTTTTCGTCGATTAATGCTTCATCAACTTCTGGGAAGTAAGCAACATGTACTGACTCTTCACCAGTTAAGTTTCTAAAGATTTCTTCCGAAATATAAGGCGCAAATGGTGCACTAAGTTTAGCAATTGTTACAAGAATTTCGTTTGTTGTATTGTAAACAGCTTTCTTTTCATCTGTCAATGTTTCTTCCCAGAATCTTCTTCTAGAACGTCTGATGTACCAGTTAGAAAGGTCTTCAGAAACAAATTCTTGAATCTTTCGAACTGCCTTTGTCGTATCAAACACTTCCATATCTTCACGAACACCTTTGATTAAGTTGTTTAACTTTGAAAGCGCCCATCTATCAAGCTCAGGTCTGTCTTTAGGCTCAATATAGAAGTCTTTTACGTCGATGTTATCTGTATTTGCATAAAGTGTAAAGAAGTTATAAACATTCTTAACAGTGACAAAGAACTTAGAATTTACTTCTTTTACACCTTCTTCGTCAAATTTCGTTGGTGTCCATGCTGGCGAACCATGATATAAGTACCATCTGATAACATCCGCACCATACTTGTCGAATAACTCGAATGAGTCAACACCATTCCCTCTAGACTTAGACATTTTCTTACCTTCTTTGTCTAAGATTAGGTCATTAACAAGAACGTTCTTGTAAGGTGATTTACCCATTACAAATGTTGAAATTGCAAGTAAAGAATAGAACCAACCTCTTGTTTGGTCAATTCCTTCACAGATAAAGTCTGCTGGGAATAATTCTTCGAATTTCTCTTTGTTTTCAAACGGATAATGATGTTGTGCAAAAGGCATTGCCCCACTGTCAAACCAGCAGTCAATTACTTCTGGAATACGGTTCATTGTCTTACCACACTTTGTACATTCGATGTGTACATCATCTACGACTGGTCTATGAAGATCAATTGAGTCATCAATCGTTTCAATAGCACGTTCTATAAGTTCAGCCCTTGAACCAACTGAATCTAAGTGGCCACACTCACATCTCCAAATATTAAGAGGTGTTCCCCAATATCTAGAACGTGAAATCGCCCAGTCATTAACGTTTTCCAACCAGTTACCAAAACGCTTCTCACCAACATATGGTGGGAACCAGTTTACAGTATCGTTATTCTCAATTAATTGATCTTTAAGCTTTGTCATTTCAATATACCAGCTTGGTTTTGCATAGTATAATAATGGCGTCTTACATCTCCAACAATGTGGGTAGTTATGATCCATTTTTTGTTTTCTATATAATTTTCCGTTTTCACCTAACCAATTGATGATTTCAGGATCTGCGTCAATAACAAATTTGCCTTCCCAAGGTGTTGCTGTAAATGTACCTTCTTCACTTACTGGTTGTAATACCGGCAAGTTATATTGTCTACCAACATGGTAATCGTCTTCACCAAATGCAGGTGCGATATGAACAATACCCGTACCATCTTCTACTGTTACATAATCTGCACATGTCATAAAGAATGCTTTTTTGTCCGCTTCCACAAAAGGTACTAATTGCTCATACTCAGTATGCTCAAGCTCTTTACCTTTCATTTCTTCTAATACTTCATAGTCATCCTTTAATACTGTAGGTGCTAATGATTTTTCAACATAGTAGACTTCGTCATTTTGCTTAACTTTAACGTATGTCTCATCAGGATTAACTGCTAAAGCCACATTTGAAGGTAAGGTCCAAGGTGTTGTAGTCCATACTAAGAAGTAAGCATCTTCTTTCTTAAGCTTAAATTTAGCATATACTGTTACAGTCTTAATTTCTTGATAGCCTTGAGCCACTTCATGAGAAGCAAGTCCTGTACCACATCTTGCACAATAAGGCATAATTTTATGACCTTCGTAAATATAATCTTCTTTAAAGAATTTATTTAAGATCCACCATACACTTTCAATATAATCATTGTTTAACGTGATGTATGGATTGTCTAAATCGATTAAGTATGCCATTCTTTCTGTTTGGTCTCTCCAAACCGACTCGTACTCAAATACAGATTCTCTACATTGTTGATTAAATTCTTTCATTCCGTATGCTTCAATTTCTTTTTTGCTGCTAAGGTTTAATCTTTTCTCAACTTCGATTTCTACAGGAAGTCCATGTGTATCCCATCCTGCTTTTCTTTTGACATTGTAGCCTTTCATTGACCAGTAACGACATACTGAATCTTTAAGTGCTCTTGCAATAACATGGTGAATCCCCGGACGACCATTTGCTGTAGGTGGTCCATCGAAGAATACAAATGGTTCTGCACCTTCTCTCGTTTCTAATGTGCGATTTAATAAATCAATTTCATCCCAATACTTACGTACGCCTTCTTCAGTAGCTTTAATTGGCGTATTCGATAACTCTTTATACATACTTTTTTCCCCTTTCTATTGTGCGGCTTGATAACCGTTTGTTTAATAATTGTTCATTCAGAGTAAATGTTACCCCAAAAAACATAAAAAATCCCTTGACTACAAATAGTAATCAAGGGACGTATAAGTATATTTACGCGGTACCACCCAAGTTGCAGTCTTCAATAAAAGCACAGAAGACAACCTCTCTGTAAATGATAACGGTTTTAGACCGAATGCCCTTACTATAATTCACAGCATTTGCTCAAAGGTGATTTTCAATTTCTTTCGTTTATCAGTTTCCACCAGCCACTGACTCTCTAAAAAACTTCCGAAATTTACTCTTCCTTTTCATTGCATACTTTATACAATTAGTTGCATTATAGCGTATATTTTAACTGTCGTCAACTATAAAAAGAGAAGCCATCGGGAGATTATCCCAGTCCTTTTCTTTTGCAAGCATTTCTTTATAGCCCATCATAATATAGGCATCATTCGATGTTTGATGCCATACAGTAAAAGTTATTTTAATTTACAGTATTTTCAGATATAATATAGATGTGAGTCATTTCATTGTGTTTGGCACAGCAAGTGATTTTTCATATTTCTTAGAAGACAGGACTAATGTCCGACGACAATTAGGATTTGCAAAACTTATGTGAAAGTTTTAAAAAAATCTATTCTTATCCCTGAAGTGAGTGCTCCGGCACATTGACAATTGTGGCTTGCAAGAAATTGTTCTTAAAAAAGCCCGAAAATACCATTTGATAAGGAGGAACAACATATGAAAATCAGAAAGGCAGAACCATTTAAAATTAAAATGGTGGAACCAATCAAATTAATTTCTGAAGAGGAAAGAAAACAACGACTAATCGAGGCTGGTTACAACCCATTCTCGTTAAGAGCAGAAGACGTTTATATCGACTTATTAACTGACTCAGGTACTGGCGCAATGAGTGACAGACAGTGGAGTGCTGTAATGATGGGTGATGAGTCGTACGCTGGTAGTAGAAGTTTTTACCGTTTAGAAGAAATTGTTCAGGATATTGCAGGCTACAAATACGTAATCCCGACACATCAAGGTCGCGGTGCTGAACAAATCATGTTACCGAACTTAGTGAAGAAGCCTGGTGACTATGTTATTTCTAATATGCATTTCGATACAACGAAAGCACATGTTGAAATTGCAGGTGCAAGAGCAATCAATGTCATTGATAAAAAAGCCTTTGACACAACGACTTATGACGCATTTAAAGGTGACTTTGATCTTGAATTGTTAGAAGAAACAATCAAAGAAAAAGGTGCTGAAAACATTACATGTATCATTAATACAGTGACATGTAACTCTGCTGGTGGACAGCCTGTTTCAATGGCTAACTCTAAGGCAGTTAAGGCAATCGGTGACAAATACGGTATCCGTGTCTTCATCGATGCAGCTAGATACGCAGAAAATGCTTACTTCATCAAGCAACGTGAAGAAGGCTATGCTAATAAATCAATCAAGGAAATCGCAAGAGAATTATTCCAACAAGCGGATGGCTTTATGATGTCTGCTAAAAAAGACGGACTTGTAAACATGGGTGGTCTTGTTGGCATCAAAGATGACGAAGATCTTTACATCGCTTGTCGTTCTACATGTGTACCAATGGAAGGATTTCCTACTTACGGTGGTCTTTCAGGTAGAGACATGGAAGCTCTTGCAACTGGTCTTTGCGAAGGACTTGAAGATGATTACCTAGAGTATAGAATTGAGCAAATCGAATACTTAGGCGACCGTTTAAGAGAGGCTGGTGTACCTATTCAGTACCCAACTGGTGGCCATGCAGTATTTGTTGACTGTAAGAAGATTTGTCCACATATTCCTTACTACGAGTTCCCTGCACAAGCTGTTTGTAACGCAGTGTACCTAGCAGCAGGTGTAAGACCTGTAGAAATTGGTTCTTTCCTTCTCGGTAGAGATCCAGACACAGGCGAACAAATTGAATCACCACTTGAACTAATGCGCCTCACAATTCCAAGAAGAGTTTACACAAACAGACATATGGACGTTGTTGCAGATGCAGTCATCGAAGTATTCAAGAACGCTGATCAATTAGTGGGTCTTGATTTTGATTTCGAACCACAAGTATTAAGACACTTTACGGCAAGATTAAAGCCGATTAAAAAATAAGATTGTATGAGAAGCTGTTGTGAGACAGCTTCTTTTTTTATTTGCTGCGAAGTTGTTTCCTTGCGTTAAGAGGCAGGTCATCCTCGATGGTGACCGGCACTTATTTGCAATGAATCATTCTCTCAATCATCTCATAAAGAAAGAAGCTGTATCAACAGCTCCCTAATCTGTCACCTATTCAACTGAGTATTCTGCTTCACTACCCTTTTCAAATTCCCTTGGTATCAATAAACTGATGACAACAGCCATGCCTGCCAACAGCACCAAAACATTCAAACTTTGGACATGACCTACCCTATCAACCAAAATCCCATATAGGAGAATGGCGACGCCACTAAGGGTTCCTGCAAAGCCCATAATTAGCCCTGTACCATAATTAACGTTGTTGGGCATAATCTTGTGCACCAATGTTATATTTGCCGCTGATGTTGCATTTATGGTAAATCCTAAAAGGATCAGTCCACCGATCACTAAATACAGGTGGCTACTGTATACGACTAAAACAAGTGCAAACAACATGCCACTATTAAATAGAAGCATTGTTTTCTTTTCCCCAATAGCGTCACTGACAAATCCCCCACTTAATGTCGCTGTGGCTCTTGCAATCATAAATCCGGTCAATACTGCACTCGCAGCAACAGGTTCTATGCCCTTCATCCCTAAGATGATAACACCAAAAACAACAACGTTTCTATAAATCAGACTTTTCACGACTGCAATAAACATAGGCAAACTCGTCTGAAGTTGTTGCTTCTTTGTAAGCTTCCCTTTTTTCTTTGAGCCCTTATCTTGCGCATCTCTGGTCCAAGTCACATCCTGAACTTTAACAAGATACAGCGCAAGTGCTGTCAAAAGACCTGGAACCAATAGTACTGCCAGTGCCTCGACACCATAAATGGTGACAAGTGGAATAGCAACAATCGGTGCCGCCGAATGAGCAAAACTACCGACTGTCATAAACACAGACAAGCTTTTCCCCTTTGACAAAGAGGTCTTATGAATGGTTATCGTCGATCCCAGTGGATGATATACAGAAGAACCAAGAGCAGCAAAGCCAACAACGACCACCAAGAGGTAGTAACTCGTGATAAAACCTGACAAACTCATTCCCAAAGTAATCAAGATCAATGCGTATATGAGCAATATACTTTTCTGCACCCTGTCAATCAGCAATCCGACAAGGGGCTGAAAAAAAGTCCCTGCCGTTGTAATAACAAATGCGACAACAGACATTTGAATGGCACTCAAATCCATTTTTAACGCGAAGGCGAATAAGACCACCGGTACGATGCTCATAAAAAAATCATTGACAAAATGCCCCCAGGACACTGCGATAAGCGATGCATTCTCTTTAATAAGTTTCAATAGAATTCCAACTTTCTCACTATGAATAATCCGTTTCAATACATCTATTGAACCATTATTTTGATGACGATGCAACGCTCACTATTAGAATATTAAATATTCAAATGATATATTATAAAATTAACTGATGAAAAATCGGAAACAGTACAGGGACAACAAATATTAAAATTGTCCCTGTGATTAATGCAACCATACCACTCTAAGACCTAAATTCTTTATGTATTGTATAACTTCCTTATGTTCACTAACACTGATGCCTACACTAATATATAAAGTCTACAACAAGACACTTCAAAACCAAATGAAACCACTTTTCAATGCACCCAATCTATGATATAATCCCCTAATGAACTAAACAATGCCTTTTAAGCATTTGATTTATGAATCGCACAGAAAGGAAAATTTAATATGAATAACAAGAAAAAAGTTGTTGTCGGTATGTCTGGAGGCGTTGACTCCTCAGTCGCTGCTCTCTTATTAAAGGAGCAAGGCTATGATGTCACAGGTGTTTTTATGAAAAACTGGGACGAAGAAGACGAATCTGGTGTTTGTACCGCAACATTTGACTATGAAGATGTTGTAAAGACATGTGAGATCTTAGATATTCCATACTTTACCGTCAACTTCGTAAAAGAATACTGGGACAATGTGTTTGAGTATTTCCTGGAGGAATATCGTAACGGTCGTACACCGAATCCCGACGTTCTTTGTAACAAGGAAATTAAATTCAAGGCATTCCTTGATTTTGCAATGAAGGTCGGCGCGGATTATTTGGCGACAGGCCACTATGCAAAAGTATCGGAAACAGATGGGGTTTTCCATCTTGAGAAAGGCGATGACCGTAACAAAGATCAAAGCTATTTTCTTTGTCAGCTAAATCAACATCAGTTATCGAAGACCCTCTTTCCCCTTGGTGATTTAACAAAACCAGAAGTTAGGGAAATTGCAAAAAAACATCAGTTGAACACTGCCAATAAAAAAGACAGTACTGGTATTTGTTTTATCGGCGAACGTAATTTCAACGACTTTATCGATAACTATTTGCCTGCCAAACCAGGTATCATAAAATCATTCGACGGCGAGGAGCTGGGTAAACACCACGGACTTATGCATTATACTATCGGTCAGCGAAAAGGCCTTGGCATCGGTGGCGTCGGCAGTGGTCAACCATGGTTTGTGGCTGAAAAAGATTTAAAGAACAACATTCTATATGTGGTACAAGGAGAAACAAACGAAAAATTATTTTCGAATGGTCTCACTGCAACTGACTTCAATTGGATCGACAACAAGTTGCCCGAACTGCCACTTAAGTGTATGGCAAAATTCCGTTACCGACAAAGTGACAGAGCCGTTACAATAACGGAAGTAACAAATGTACAGACACCTACTGGTGAATATGACCGTTTGACAAGTTCAGTAAAAATGGCCTTCGATGAACCACAATCTTCTATCACAGAAGGACAATTTGTCGTTCTGTATCAAGGTGACCACTGTTTAGGTGGCGGTATCATTACACAAAAATTTTAAGGCTTATAAAAAAAAGCTTTGACCAACTCCTTAGAATCTGCTAAGATAGTAGCAATTTAATATAATAAACCAGCTTAAATAAAGCTGGTTTATTTTTATATCAAATTGTCAGAATAGTGCAAATCACAATTTAATTTGTCACTAGTTAGCTTTTATGAGGTCCGGTAAACTCCATAAAAGCGACAGCAGAAGAACGATCATTTTTAGGGGGGATCACAATGAAAGTATCAGATGCTATTGTACAGTATTTAGAATCAAAAAATATTACCCATGTATTTGGGTATCCAGGTGGTGCTGTTCTCCCGCTCTATGAATCACTAAGAACATCTACCATCGAACATATTCTCGTTCGTAACGAGCAATCTGCAGCCCATGCTGCCAGCGGTTACAGCCGCTCGAAAAAAACAACCGGTGTATGTATTGCCACATCTGGTCCAGGTGCTACAAATCTGATTACAGGAATCGCAACAGCCTATATGGACTCCATTCCGATGGTGGTTATAACAGGACAGGTTCGTACACCAATGATTGGAAAAGACAGCTTCCAAGAAGCAGACATCACTGGGGCAACGGAGCCCTTTACCAAGCATAATTATCTTGTAAAGGATCCGAGCCAGATGATTCCAATACTGCAGGAAGCTTTTTACATTGCGTCCACAGGGCGTCCTGGACCAGTCTTAATTGATATCCCCAGAGATATTTTTGAGGCACATGCCACTTACGAAGTACCAAAAGAACCTGATATCTTAGGATACAAGCCAACAACTCACGGTCACGACGGACAAGTAAAAAAAATAATCCAACGTCTTAAAAAAGCCAGACGTCCTTTAATCTATGCCGGTGGCGGTATTATTCAAAGTCGTTCAGAAACATTACTTCAGGAATTCAGTAAAAAAACCGGCGTCCCTGTAGTCAATACGCTAATGGGTATTGGGTCCATGCCGATGGATGCTGACGAATACGTTGGCATGGTTGGTTTTCATGGAAATAAACTGGCACAGGCAGTCCTTAACCATGCTGATTTAGTCCTTATTATCGGTGCACGAATGAGTGACAGGGCAACCCTTAATTTCAAAGCTATTTCTGCAGATACTGAGGTTGTACACATTGACGTCGATCCTGCTGAAATAGGAAAAATAGTTGAACATCATGTACCAGTTGTTGGCGATGCCTATGCCATTCTTAAGAAGTTATTGGACAAGACACCAGCGCTTACTCAAGAGGATTGGATTGCTGAAATCAAGAACATGAAAACTCAAAATCCTGTCATGACATTGGAGCCATCAAAAACAGTTAATCCAAAGACCGCTTTGCGTATTTTGTCTAAACTGACGGATGATGACACCATTATTACAGCTGATGTAGGCCAAAATCAGATTTGGGCTGCAAAAAACTATGAGTTTTCAGGTACAAGAAGTTTTCTGACTTCAGGAGGCCTTGGTACTATGGGCTACAGCCTTTCTGCTGGAATCGGTGCAAAATTGGGCATGCCTTCAAAACAAGTTATCAGTGTCATGGGGGACGGTGGATTCCAAATGTTCCTATCAGAAATGGGCACCTTAGCGGAACTTGACTTACCTATGATTGTACTGGTCTTCAACAATAACAGACTTGGAATGGTTAGAGAGTTACAGGATAAAGCTTACGGAAAAGGCAAAACATTTGGTATTGATTTTCAGAAGAACCCTGATTTCATAAAAATCGCCGAAGCATATGGTATAAAAGGGTATCGAATATCGTCAAATGATTCACTTGAGAAAACATTTGTAGCTGCTTTAAAGGAAACGCAACCAACGTTCATAGAATGTGTTGTAGATCCAGAATTTGATACATTATAGGAGGTCGTCATGGACAAACATATTATTTCACTACTTGTTGAAAACAGTGCAGGTGTCCTTAGTAGAATTGCAGGTCTCTTTAGTCGAAGAGGATACAACATTGATTCCTTATCAGTCGGCGAGACTGAAACACCAGGTATTTCAAGAATGACCATCGGTGTTACTGGCGATGCACAGATGTTGGAGCAAATAAAAAAACAGCTAAATAAGCTGATTAATACCATAAAGGTTGTAGATATTGCCTATGATTCTGCAGTCCTTCGAGAATTGGTTTTGGTCAAAGTAAAGATGACCCACGATACGCGGTCCACCATTATAGATGTTGCCAATTTATTTGGTGCAAAGGTCATCTCGGTGGAGCCGGAAACAATCACGCTAGAAATGACCGGCAATCAATTTCACGTACAAGATTTCATACAGCTGATGGCTGCTTATGACATCATCGAACTCATTCGTTCAGGTGTGACTGGCATCGATAGAAAGCAATCCCTATCGGTATAAATAAATAAGGACAGGTCGCATCGAGCGACCATGCCCCTTACTCATTTCCTTCGGAAACCCGACCTAAAAAAAGCGTTATCTTATAATCATATAAGATAACGCTTTTATTCTTTCATCAATTCAATTAGGGCAAGGACTTCACTTGCTTCTTCCAAAGCTTCATTAAACAGTTCGAAGGCCTCGTCCAAATCCTCATCGTGCTCGTCCCCAATATGTTCAGATGCTGTAATGGCTTTTAAAATAATGTTGCCGCTAATCACCAATTCCTTGCACCGTTCCACATGGGCAGTCGCAGTCTTATGATCCTTTTCACCGAACACAACATAATGCATTGAAGCAATTGCTCTCTTCAATGTATCTTCTGCATAATGTCGAGACTCTACTACTTTTTTCAAGTGCTTCGTATAAGTTTCATGACTCTTATGTTCCATTTCTCTCCCTCCAAGCATCTCTTATCTAACATATGCCCAAAATCTGAGAAAAAAAACATTAAATCACTTTTTTTATTAAAATTTTGATACGGTCTTTTCTCGTTTTATCCATAATATCACTTAAAATAAATCTCCCTTTACCTCTAACAGAAACCATATCACCTTCATGTAGCTCTTTTGATACCGATGTAGCAGGTTTATAATTCAGTTTTACTTTTTTTGCTTTGACAAGGTCCGCCGCTTTACCTCTGGAAATGCCATAAGCCGAGGCAACAAGCGCATCCAATCTTATAGATTTTACGGTTGTTGACATTTCTTGATAAGTGACTGGTTTTTCAATAAAAGTATCGATTGAAGCTTGTCTAACACTCACTTTTGTTCTACCGACCTTTTCCAAGCTCGACAACGCATAATCACCCATCTCTTTCAAAATAAATACCTGGGCCCGATCCTCTAGCAAGACGATGTCCCCCATCCGTTCTCTGGAAAAACCTAGACCCATCAAACTCCCCAGTACATCTCTATGTTCAATGGCCGCCTGCTGTCTGCCACCGTCTATAATTAACAAGTCAATCGGAAACTCATCATGATAAATTTCTTCTATATAGTCTGGATGGATGCCAATAATGACATACTCAGCTTCAACATATCCACCAAAGATCGTAGAACGTACATCATGTACACGCTCTAAGACCTGTAAAAAATCCCCCAATAAATCGGGGGATACAAAATACGTGAATTCTGTTGAGTGAGATTTTAACACACGATCTATTTGATCACAAAATCGATTCAGCAACACCTTATGATCACTTGATTCTATTACAATGCCCGCTAAAACCTTTTCTCTATTCACAGACATAACGTTATAATCCTATAACGAAATTCGCCACCATCTGCAATAAGAAGAATAGAACCAGTGGTGAGAAATCAAACATTGTACCACCTAAGCCGATTGCATGTAGCAAGCTACGAATCGGTGATAAAAGTGGTTCTGTAATCTCATATAAAAATCGGGCGATTGGATTGCTCAAATCTTTAATGAACCATGACATAATCGCACGTGCAATAATAATAAAATAAATCGCACGAATAAATAGTAATACTGTTAGTTTTAAAGTGTACATATATTTCTTCTCCTACATATCTTTCGTTTCTTTAGTCGTCCATGGATACACGCCTTTTTTACCAAGCTCTCCTTTGACATCCCCTGCAACATCAACATTATTGGGTGCCAAGATAAAAATACCTCGTGATATCTTTTGGATATGACCGTCAAGGGCATATAAAGCCCCACTACAAAAATCAAAAATCTTTCTAGCTAACTCTGTATCGATATCCTCAATATTTATAATTACCGGACGACGACTCTTTAAGCTGTCGACAATTGTTTTTGTATCATCAAATTCCTTCGGTTGATATAAAACAACTTTCATTTGACTCCCCTTGTGAATATTGACTACATTGCTTGATGTCGTTGTAGCCTGTTTGTTAAATGAGGAAGTTCCTGTATAATAAGTCCCTGTGTTCTGAGTTTTCGTAACTTCAGGAACATCAACAACGTTATCCTCCTCATATGTATCATTTTCTTCAATCGTTTCAATGCCCATAAAGTACTTTACCTTATCAATGAACTTATCTGCCATGACCTTGCCCCCTACTATTTACTGTAATCTCTAGCACCATAAATGCCAGTTCCTACTCTTAATAAATTTGCGCCTTCTTCAACAGCTACTTCATAATCCCCTGATTAATCTCATCCTTACCGATAATCGAAACCATAAACCATGTAGATGGCTCAACGAGCTTATATACTGGGCTGTTTTTATAAATTACATTATTGCTTACGGAAGATAATCCAATACCTTGACCGATCACCGTACTATAGTCAATATTATATATTTCCTCGATAGTGAATTGTTCCTCCATATTATCTACATTAAAGGTTACAATTCCAGCATATGGACTATAAAGACTCAGACTTTCGCCTTCCCCTAATTCACCTGTACCAACAAATTGTTGTGAAAAACTCGACTTATTATTTACAAGCGACTTATTGGCAACTAAGCGATCCCGCTTTTCCATACGTAAAATCAAGTCTTGTTTTAACGTACTGGCTTTAAGATAATCCCCATCTTCGATTGCAGCAATAGACTCTTCCATCAAAGCATCTAAAGACGCATTAATTTCTTCGATATTCACTTCTATAATTTCAGATGGTGCCAATAGTTCCTCTGCCTGAGCTGATACCATTACATCACTGGCTTCACCAGTCACTTGATTATTAAAGTAAAGCTCCGCTACTTTCTGTCCCTTCTTGACTTTTTCCCCTTCAGAAACAAAGTACTTCATGTTTCCAGAAGAATTGGAATAAACAATGGTCTCATTTCTGAACAAGATGCTTTTATACGTTTGTTCCACATTGAGCTGGTCATACGCAAGCTCATAGGTCAAGTTCTCTTTGAACAGCGTAGACAACGCAAATTTTACTGAGAAAAAGAGTATCAATCCTATAATTATTATCGATCTGATCATTTTGAAGGGTTTTACTTTTACCATATTATCACCTATTTAATTATCACAAAAAGACTACGTTGCCGTAAGCAAAGTAGTCTAAAATAATTTACCGTATTTTGTAATCACTTTCAATTTTTTTATTGAAGCAATTTTCAGTTCAAGTACTTCGTCTTTCTTTGTGACGATACACAATTCATTAGTTCTTTTTTTAGCACCAACGACTATACCACGCACCAACTCTTTGTTACGTAAGTAGATTTTTATTTCATCACCGATCATTAGTTTTGTAGAACCTAATTTAAAGACTTTATAATCTAAATCATCTACGATTTGCTGCGTCACTTTCTTGCTATCAATTTGAACGCGTTCGTTAACAATATTCAGTCCTTCTTTAACAACTGAAAACAAGTAGCCAAATATCGAAACAAACAATGCAATTTCGGTTAATATAATTAGTATTTCCATAAACATCACCTAACCCTATTATACACCAAGCATCTTTAAATTCAAAGTTTTAGGACCATTTCTCCTAATCAAATTTAATTTTGTCTTCCATTTCATGCTTTTTCTTTCGACTCATTAAATGCTTTACAGCTGTTCTTGCATCAAACTTTTCGTATACCACATGATATAAGGCATGGGTAATTGGCATCTCTACATTGTACTTCAAAGACAAGTCGTAAGCAGAACGGATTGTGTAAATTCCTTCGACAACCATACCGATCTCGTCGACAGCGTCATCGACGGGTTTGCCTTCACCAATGAGAATACCGCAACGTCTATTACGACTATGCATACTTGTACAAGTTACTATTAAATCACCAATGCCGGATAAGCCACTGAAGCTAGTCACTTCAGCGCCCATTTTTACGCCTAACATCGAAATTTCACTAATACCCCGCGTCATTAACGCAGCCTTAGAATTATCACCAAAGCCCATGCCATCAGATATACCAGCACCTAAAGCGATAATATTCTTTAAGGCACCACCTAATTCCACGCCAACAATATCAGTATTTGTGTAAATTCTTAAATAGTCTGTAATAAATAAATCTTGAACAAGTTCAGCAGAAACTAAATCTCTAGAAGCCGATACCAAGGTTGTTGGAAGCTTTGCAGCTACTTCTTCTGCGTGAGATGGTCCTGAAAGAGCGACAAAATGATTATCCGGATAAAAATCAGCCACTATCTCAGATACTCTTTTTAGTGTTCCGACCTCTATACCTTTTGATACATTGACAATTATTTGTGTTGACTCAATCCCATCGCCTATTTGTTCAAGAACCGAGCGTATTGCTTGGGAAGCTATTGCAATCACAACAACTTCCTTATTTTTCACCGCTTCATCTAAGGATGTTGTAGCACTAATATTTTCATTAAATCTTACATTTTTCAAATAACGCTCATTAGAACGTTCTTCATTAATTGTACGGCATTGCGTTTCGTTACGTGTCCAAAGTGTTACTTTATGTCCATTATCAGCCAAAACCATTGATAATGCGCTACCCCAAGAACCGGCGCCTAAGATACAGATATTCAAAAAATCACTTCCTTAATCAATAATTAGTTTTTCTTTTCTCTTATGATGAACTTTATTGAAGTCCCTTCGAATTTGAAGTTCTTTCTTAATTGATTTTCTATATAACGAACATATGAGAAGTGGGCCAATTCTTTGTCATTTACAAACAGAACAAACGTCGGTGGTTTTACAGATGATTGCGTCATGTAGTAAATCTTTAAACGCTTACCTTTATCAGAAGGCGGTTGATTTAACATGATTGCTTCATTTAGGATATCATTCAATAATCCTGTCGTTACACGTAGTGTTTGTTGTTCGGCGACATAATTAACCAACTTAAGGATATTGTCAAATCGTTGACCAGTCTTAGCCGATATGAATTCAATAGGTGCGTACGGCATATAAGCTAATTCGCTACGTACCTTACTGACATAATCGTTATATGTTTTATTGTCTTTTTCAATCAAATCCCACTTGTTAACAAGAATGATTACCGCTCTACCTGCTTCATGTGCATATCCTGCAATTTTCGTATCCTGATCTGTCACACCTTCATCGGCATCAATCATCAGTAAACAGACATCTGATCTTTCGATTGCTGCAAGTGCTCTGATGACACTGTATTTCTCAATGTTTTCATCTACACGGCTTTTACGGCGGATACCCGCTGTATCAATCAATGTGTACTTTTGGCCGTTGTGCTCAAACGGTGTATCGATGGCATCACGGGTTGTGCCTGCAATATCGCTGACAATTACACGATCCTCACCTAGGAATTTGTTGATCAATGATGATTTTCCAGCGTTAGGCTTTCCAATAACCGCCACCTTGATGACATCATCTTCTTCTCCAGTATTTGCATCCTCAGGGAACTTGCTGACAATAACATCTAGTAAATCACCTAAGTTAAGTACATTTGCTGATGAAATGGCAAATGGATCACCGAGACCAAGACTGTAAAACTGATAAATAGTATCGTCAGCAAGTCCTGTATCCACTTTGTTTACCGTTAAAACAATTTCCTTTTTCGAACGTCTTAACATTTGTGCAATTTCTTCATCCGCTGTTGTGATATCCGCTTTACCATCAACCATAAAAAGAATGACGTCTGCTGTTTCAATTGCAATTTCTGCCTGCGCTCTCATCTGTGATAAAATGACATCCGTTGAATCAGGCTCAATACCACCTGTATCAATCATTGTAAAATGAGTTCCTTGCCATTCTACATCTGTATATATTCTATCTCTCGTTACCCCTGGGGTATCTTCTACTATTGATATTCTCTTACCGGCAATTCTATTAAAGAATGTTGATTTTCCAACATTTGGTCTGCCGACAACCGCTACGATTGGTCTAGACATATTTCCCTCCACTAATATAATATTTTACCGATAAAATCATGACCTTCATTTATGACTGTTTGTACTTTTACCGATAACGCATTTTCAATTTCTTCTACGGTATAATCATCTAAAAATACCGTCCCATCAGATTTTAACATTACTCTTGGAATCAGTAATGTAGATCCTTCAATTTCACCTGTTAATTGCTTTATTAAATCCTGGCCTGTGACAAGTCCTGCCACCGTAATAAGAGGCCCATAGAAATCATTTTCAATACCTACAACCTTAATAGTGACTTTATCCGTCTTGTGCATGATTATAGCCGCCATATCACGAATAAACGTTTCCGCCAATTTGCCAGTTGCAATAGTAAGTGTTTTGGAGACAATATCGTCTTCCTCAACTGTCTCAAGAAGTGATTCAATTTCCATTTTAAGTTTAGTAATTAATCCAACGCCGTTTTCAATTTGCGTAAAACCGTCATATGCTTCCACTGGTGGCATTTCTCTTTCTGCCAACAAGTAAAACTCATCCGAAAGATAGGCAAATCGTCTACCGCTATCTTCAATAAACTCCTTTTGCAAAGCTTCAATAGCATCAATTGTTTCAACAGCCAAACTCTTTCTCACTGGTTCAAGTTTAGCCAATCCTTCTCTATGCTTAGAAAGGCCCACCGGCACAATGGCAAGCGACTTAAAATTCTCGCCTAGATCATATAACGTTTGAACAGTTTGCACAAGTTCTTCCCCATCGTTGTACCCAGGACACATAACTACTTGTCCGTTAACAACAATACGGTTACTGGTCATTTTCTTTAAACGATCAAGAACATTACCAGCAAACTTATTATGCAACATTTCCTTTCGAAGTTCAGGATTTGTTGTGTGGACCGATACATTAATCGGACTGATATTGTACTCGATAATTCTATCGATATCTTCTTCTTTTAAATTCGTCAGCGTCAAGAAATTTCCCTGTAAAAACGACAGTCGAGAATCATCATCCTTAAAATAAAGACTTTCTCGCATCCCTTTTGGCGTTTGATCAATAAAGCAGAAAATACATTTATTTGAACAAGATTGTGCACAATCCATTATGGGATTGGAAAATTCTATCCCTAACTGCTCATCAGGATCTTTTTCTATCTCAAGCGCCCAAATTTCACCGTCTGGCTTCTCAATTTCCACTTCAAGATATTCGTCTACAACCCAATATAAATAATCAATTATATCAACGACTTCTTTACCATTAATCGATAACAAGACATCGCCGACCTCAATTTCCATTTCCTCTGCAATACTACCAGAATAAACGGCTGATATAATGTTTCTCGTTTGTTTTTCTATTTGCTTATTAACTTCCATTTCAACCTCATTTTTTGCGTTACTTGATGTAAATATAGCCGCTCATCCGACCAGTAACGCCTTCTCTCCTATAAGAGAAAAACTCTTCATTACATATGGTACACGCTGAAGATACTTCGATATGCCCTTCTAATATACCTGCCGACATAAGAGAAGCAACATTTGCTTTCTTGATATCCACTAAATATTTTCCCTGTTCTAAAAGCGTATAAAAGTCCTCTAATCCAGAAATTTCTCGTTCCAGCGCATCAATAACTTCCCGACCGACTTCATAACAACATCTGCCAGCCGATGGTCCAATGCCAACCAATATATTCTCCGGTAATGAGTTATATTCTTTCACCATAAACTCAACGGTTTTTTTGCCGATATTCTTACATGTCCCTTTCCACCCAGCATGGCTTACAGCAACAATCCGATTGATTGGGTCCACGAAAAAAAGTGGAGTACAATCAGCATAAAAACTCATCAAGAAATTATTTCTTTCGTTTGTCGCCAAACCATCAGTTTGGTCATAAATGCGTTCAGCTTCATTCATGCCATCTTCATAGGCAACACATTGAATTGTATCACCATGGACTTGATTAGTCAAAAAAAATCTGAAATTTTCTGCATTTTCTACACGAATCAATCGTCTATAGTTTTTTTTCAGTGCTTCTTCTGTGTCAGATGTATTTTTACCTAAATTTAAACTGTGAAAAGGTGGAGCACTCACTCCACCATTTCTTGTCGTAAAACCATGGCCTAACCATGGATATTTATTAAACTGATTGAAGGTATAGAGTGTCATGTTATTATCATGTACAGTCTTCTCCATAAAAGCCTCCTAGTTATTCTTTTCTTTCAATAATATGGTCAGTTCATCAACAAAAGAATTAATATCCTTAAATTGACGATACACGCTTGCAAATCTTACGTAGGCTACTTCATCTAAATCTTTTAACCCTGTCATAACCAATTCACCGATTAAATGAGAACTGATTTCTTTTTCCATCGTGTTATGCAATTTCTTTTCGATATGATCAAGCATTGTTTCAATTTGTTCAATAGAAACAGGACGTTTTTCACAAGCTCTCACAATCCCGTTAATCAACTTATTCCTGTTATACGACTCTCTATTTCCATCTTTCTTTACAACAATCAAGGGAACTTCTTCGATTTTCTCATACGTGGTAAATCTATTTTTGCATTGGCTACATTCCCTGCGACGTCTTATTGAGGCGCCCTCTTCAGTGGGCCTAGAGTCTACAACTTTTGATTCTTCATAATTGCAAAAAGGACATTTCATCACGTTTCCTCCAATCTTTGATTGTGCATCTTAGAAAAAAAACCACCCGATGGTGGTTTTTTGTTATCTTTTTCTTCTTAAAAATGTCGGTATATCAAATTCACCAGGTTCGTTTGCAGGAACAGATTTTTCTTCAACCGGTTTAGCAGCTTCTTCAGTTACAGTTGTTTCAGCTGTACTTTCAGTTTGAGATGTCTCTACTGCTTTCTTTTCTTCAGTTTTCGCTTGAATCTTTTCTTCCTTGACCGACTCTATATGTTCTTCATCAAATCCTGTTGCAATAACAGTGATTCTAATTTCGTCTTTTAAAGATTCATCAATTACGGCACCGAATATAATATTCGCCTCAGGATCAGATGCATCCTGTACAATTTCAGCTGCCTCATTGACTTCAAATAGCGACAAGCTGTTGCCACCAGTGATGTTTAGCAAGACGCCCTTCGTTCCAATAATTGTCGTTTCAAGTAACGGACTATGAATCGCTTGTTTCGCTGCTTCAACCGCTCTGTTTTCTCCACTGGCCATACCAACACCCATGTGTGCCAGACCACGTTCAAACATAATTGTCTTAACATCAGCAAAGTCAAGGTTTACTAGTCCAGGAATCGCAATTAAATCCGAAATACCTTGAACCCCTTGTCCTAATACATCATCAGCAATTCTAAACGCATCAACAATTGAAGTGCGCTTTTCTATAACTTGTAACAAACGATCATTTGGAATCGTTACTAGTGTATCTACTTTTTTCTTTAAATCAGTAATACCCTTTTCAGCGTGGACTGTACGACGCTTGCCTTCGAAAGTAAAAGGTTTTGTCACAACACCAACTGTAAGAATACCCATCTCTTTAGCAACTTCAGCTACAACCGGTGCTGCACCGGTTCCAGTTCCACCACCCATACCAGCAGTGATAAATACCATATCTGCACCTTGTAATGCTTGGAAGATATCGTCTCTACTCTCTTCTGCTGCTTTTGATCCGATATCAGGATTTGCCCCTGCACCAAGACCTCTTGTTAATTTCTCACCAATCTGAATCTTATATTCTGCCCGAGAATTATATAAGGCTTGTTTATCTGTATTGATTGCAATAAACTGAACACCTTTTAAGTTAGACTCGATCATCCGATTCACAGCGTTGTTACCGCCTCCACCGACGCCCACAACCTTGATCTGTGCGAACTGTTCCATATCTAAATCAAACTCTAACATGCAAATGCCCCTTTCTTGTGTTATGTCCCCATCATTTTATTTAAAAAACACAATATGTTGTTATTTCTTTTTCATAATCATATAATAACATATTTATTACTTCAAAGTATAGATTTTTTCTCACTTTTTTCAAAAATGTACCATAAATTTTTTATACGTTTTCATGATGTCGCACTTTGTCCAGCAACAACCTTCTAATCACACCTAAGTTTTGAAACAACCGCGTTCCGAAAACAAAGACCGCTGCATAATACAGTGGAATTCCTAAATTATCGCCAACATAAGCTAAAAATGTTGCTAATATGGCATTCGTAAAGAAACCTGTAATAAAAATCAACGTATCAAACTCATCCTGAAGATTTGCTCGGACACCACCAAAAACAGAGTCAATGGCCGCAAGCAATCCAACTGATATGTATATTGAATAAGAGGCTCCAAGTGATATGGGTATAAAATATCCGATTGCAAGCCCAAAAACAATCCCTATAATCGCTATTAACATTTACTCACCATCCTTTACTTCTTCTGCATACAACAGCCTTCTATTGCCCGTATATGCAGGTATTTCTATATTGACACTCGTATTGACCTCAACAAAAATACCCCATTGACGCAATGTGTAACCATACTGACCAGGCGCATTAACCGCAGCTTCAAGGAAATAACGATCTCCAATTGCTTTGATAATAAAAGGCTGAGAAAACACATCATCATTTATTTTAACGGTTGGACCCGTACAATAAATCTTCGTCTGTCCAAAAATGATACGTTGGCCATTGATCGAAATAGCTTCTGCCCCTGTATTTCTGAGGTCATCCACTATATTTCTGATATCCACATCATGAACCATTAAATTATTTGGATTTTCATTGTCCAACAATTCACGTTCCCCATCAGTGATAATGACAATAATGCCTTCACCAGTTACATCGGTTAAGCCAGAAACAGTCATCAGTGTGTTTTTTGTCTCAAACAAAAGATTTTCCACCTGTTCTTGGTTGGCACCCATAGAAAGCGAATCAACATTTTGTTGTTGTGTCGACACTTGCTCTTTGATGACTTCAAGCTCAGCTTTTTCCTTGCTCAACTCATTCTGCAATCGAGCGATGTCAGACAAACCGACATACTTATCACTGATCTGAAATACTTTGTATTGGAGTACCAATAATATAACCAGTACCGTTATCAACACACCTGTAATCTTTTGTTTTCGTTTCATTTACAACACCTAACTACTCATTTGTCTTTGCATAATTAAATCTTATAATACCACCATAACGGGGAATTTGAATATCATCATACTTTTTGACTTCTACAAAATAACTATTGTCTCTTAGAATAGACACAATACCAAATCTTTGATTCACAGCACCTTCAAGCGTTTCCTTATTACCAATCGCCTTAATGACAAAAGGCGTTGATTGAGGAATTTTGTTGATATTAATAGCATTTCCCGCTGCTCTTATCTCTGATATAGAAATAATTCTTTGTTCATTGATAGAAATCGCTTCTGCACCAGCAGCATTCAATTCATTAATAAGGTTCAACACCAATTGATAGTCATAGACAATGTTTTTATCATAGCTATAATTACCATCCTCTGGCGGATTATCAAGTGTTATGATAATTCCTTGTCCTTTAACATCTGTCAGGCCTGAGAAGTAACGCAACTTTTCAACATCTTCATTCAGCCGCTTGATCAACGCATTATCTGCAGATTCAGCATCCTCGATTTCACGCATACGTAACTCCAAATCCTTTAACTGAGCCTCCAGATTCTCCTTTTCTGATTTCACCGCATTAAGTTCTGCAATGATCTCACTCGATTTCTGTGTCGGGCTAAGTCCATTTAAATAGTTCTTTTGAACCAATTTTAACTGAAATGCCAAAACAATGCCAAGGAGGACACTCATAATGCCTATCCATATTGATTTTTTCATTTACTCACCTACTCTCCAAATGGTCGATAAGATGGCAATCCTTCATTACTCACGTCAATGACACCGCTTATCGCCTGTTTTGAATTTAAATCATCATAAATATCTACAAAATTATTAAACTTTCGTTCAATGTTCGTCCCATCACCAAATTTCACTTTGTATGCCGTGTTCAACTCTAGTTCAATAGATCCATTAACATATTTTAAAATCGGTTTTGCTTCAATATGGGATTTTTCCAGCAAATGTATCAGTTCAATCGCATGTTGAAGCACATAAAAATCTTTTACTTTTATTTGCTCACCAATATTGAAACTCTTTACATTAAATCCTTCGATAAGAAAAATATCACCAATTGACTCCTCTGCTTTCAAAACATTCAGTTGGCCATCCGTCGTCAAATATAGACCGGAATAGACAATTGCCACAAATTCATTTCGGTAGTCAATCGAGAGCTCCAGTGTATCTGGAAGCTTTTTTCCAACAGTTACATCTGCTACATAAGGGTGCGTCAGTAAATTTTTCTGAATCTTTTCAGTGTTGACAAAAAAATAATTAGTCCCAGCATCCAGACCACCATAGGTCATGATTTCCCCATTGGTGATATGCATACTTTGATTATAGGACAAGGTATCAATAACAAACAACGGCGTTTGAAAAACCAGCAGATAGCCGCCTATAGTGAAAGCACCAAGGCCCAACAATATTTTCGTTCTCAATGAATACTTATATATTTTTTTCTTATTCATTTCAACCTACTCTATTTTAATTTAGAAATTCCTTTAACAATTACATTGATGGCCTTATTTGAACTAAGTCCTTTTAGTGCCTCACTCATATCCGCCATCACTTTCGGCGATTCCTTTAACGATGTTATCTGTTCATACAATGTAAAGTAATCCATCTCATCTTCCTTCAACAAGAACGCCGCTCCTTCGTCAACCAAAGCCTGCGCGTTATGTTCCTGATGATTGTCCGTCACGTTTGGCGACGGTATGAGTATCGCAGGCGTACCCAGGGTCATTATCTCTGCCAGAGTCAGTGCACCGCCTCTTGTAATCAACAGATCTGCAGCACTCATATATTTAGGCATATCATCAATATAGGGAAGGATTTCTACGTTTTCTTCAAACCTGATATCCTGTTCCATTTGACGTTTTAAAAATACGTTATAGTAAGACTTACCAGTTACATGGATATACCGGATTGACCGATCACCGCTTATTTTCTTCATCAGTTCCATCACAGATTCATTCAATTTTTTAGCGCCGCCACTGCCACCGAAAGAGACCACTAAAAATTCCTCGTCGCTAATGTTAAGGGCCTGTCGACTGTCATCTCTTCTAACTTGACTGAATTCTTTCCTGACTGGCGTTCCTGCCAGTACGACATTTCTCGCATTGTTAAATCGCTCTTTGGCCGCTTCGTAGCTTACAAAAACGATATCCGCTCTCTTTGAAAAGAATCGATTTGCCTTACCAGGATATGCATTGCTTTCATGTAGTACTGTTTTAATCCCCATTTGTTGTCCGACGAACAAGAGCGGTCCAGTAACATAACCACCTGTTCCAACGATAACATCTGGTTTGAATTTCTTGATAATCTTCAGTGACCTTAAAATCGCTGATACAAGACTAATTGAATATTTGAAAATCCCTTTTAGGGTCTTCTTTTTCAAGTAGGTAATAGGAATACATTCGTAATCCAATCCATAGACCGGTACTATTTCAGATTCTAATCCCTCTTGTCTACCAACGTATAATATTTCAGTATTCTTATGCCGTTCTTTATATGCTAAAGCAATAGAAATGGCTGGATAAATATGTCCTCCAGTGCCACCTCCAGTTACTAATATTCTCATTAAAATTACTCCTTAAAATTAAAATCCAGCTCTTATTATATCAAAATTTACTGTTCATGACTATCTTCCGGCTCACTTTTGGAAATGTTTAACAAAATCCCGACACTAGCCATTAAATAGACCAGTGCATTACCACCAAAACTGATGAATGGTAATGAGACACCCGTTACAGGCATAGAAGACGTTGCTACAGCTATATTCATCAAGGCCTGTATACTGACCATCGCAACAATTCCACTTCCTAAATAGCAGCCATATTTATCTGGTGCATTCAGTGAAATTTGAATACCTTTATAAATAAAAAACAAAAACACAATAATAACAAAGGTGCCACCAATAAAGCCTAATTCTTCACCAATAGTCGCAAAAATAAAGTCATTCTGAGGTTCAGGTAAATACAATTTATTTTGCACACTTTGTCCTAGTCCAACACCCGTTAAACCACCTGATCCCAAGGCATATAACGACTGAACAACTTGCCAGCCATCTCCCCAGATATCTTCAAAGGGATTTAAAAACGTAGTTAACCGTTTTAATCTATATGGTGATGAAATCGCTGCATATGAAAACAGCACACCACCTGCTAATCCAATAGAAGTAAGATGAAACAACCGAACACCAGCGACAAACATCATCGCTACTATGATCATTACAACCGTAATTGCCGTACTTAGATTAGGTTGCATAATAATCAAGCCGAAATAAACACCTGCAATCAGTAGATAAGGCAACACGCCATGAACAAAATCTTTTAACAGCTTATCTTTAACCGTCAAACTGTGGGCCATGAACAAAATGACACAGATTTTGGCAAATTCAGATGGCATAAATGATATTTTTCCAATAAAAATCCAACGTCTAGAATTATTGATGACTGTCCCCACATCCGTCAGTACAAGTGCACATAGCCCAATACTAGCAATAAGCAGCGCCGGGGCTATTTTTCTATACCATTTATATGGAATTTTTGAGGTCACCATCATGGCAACAAATCCAACTGCTGCCCACATCAAATTTCTTCTAAAAAAATAAAATTTATCATTCCATCGCGACATGGAATAATAGAAACTCGAGCTAAACACCATCATGATGCCTATAACCAGTAACAGTATTACTACCAATATTAATCCTACATCGACATTTTTCTTCGTCTTAGCCTTCATCCTACTACACCTTCATTATTGTGACATTCTGCTTCTTACAAGGTCCTTAAATTCATTTCCCCTAATCTCGTAACTTTCGTACATATCCCAACTTGCACACGCTGGCGATAACAGTACATTATATCCTTCCCCAGCCAATTCAAATGATTTCTCAACGGCTTCCGCCAGTGTCTCCACTTTTGTTACAGCTGTAAACCCATGTGTTTTGGCTGTTTCTTCAATAATTTCCTTTGTTTCTCCAATCAGTATCATTTCCTTGATTTCAGGTCCAAAAGCTTCAATCAATCCATTAAAATCCGATCCCTTGTCCATACCGCCAGCAATAAGTATTGTCGGACTATTCATTGCACGCACCGCTTGTATAGAAGCATCTGGATTCGTGCCCTTGGAATCATTGAAAAACGTAATACCTTCTACAACGTCCACAAATTCAACCCGGTGTTCAACACCTTTAAAAACTTTAACAGCATCCATAATGTCTTTGACCTCAATACCACCATAGTAAGCAAGTCCGACCGCTGCCAGTACATTCTCTAAATTATGTGGGCCTGGAATAAAGATATCTTCTACTGCACCTACCGTAATTTTTTTATCCTTATCAACGATGACAATGTTCTCACCTTCAACATAGATACCTTGCTCAAGACTCTCTTTCCGGCTAAAATATACAACGCGTGAATTCGCCCTTTCTTTCAGTGCCCTCGTCGGCTCATTGTCATAATTCAACAATAGAATATCTGTTGCCTCTTGATTTTCAAAGATACGACATTTGGCATCTACATAAGCATCCATCGTTTTATGACGATTTAGGTGGTCTGGCGTTAAATTTAGGACAGCCGCTACTTGTGGACGGAATGTTTTAATCGACTCCAATTGAAAACTACTTAGTTCTGTTACCATCGTCGTTTCATCTGTAGCCTCTAATGCCTGTGAAATCGCAGGCAATCCAATATTACCCACGACAAAATGTGACTTTTGAGCTTGTTTATATATAGCTCCTACTAGAGATGTAGTCGTCGTTTTACCATTTGTTCCCGTAATCCCAGTAAATATACCTCTACAATTTTGATAAGCCAGCTCCAACTCGCCAATTACCTCTACACCTGATGCTTTCGCATTGAGTATAAAAGGTAAATCGGTTGGTACGCCAGGACTTAAAACGACTAAATCAAAAGCCGTCATATCATCAGGGTGTTTTCCAAGAATCAGCTCGTCTGACATTTCCTTTAGTTCTTCATACAAAGGGCCTAATTGCGCCTCCGTCTTGATATCATTTAATACAACTGTTGCACCTAGTGTTTTTAGCACTTCCATTGTAGAAACACCCGAACGTGCAGCCCCTACTACAAGCACTCTTTTATTTTCAACAGAACAATTCATGTAATCTCCTTACTATAAAACTGTATTAATCATTAAGTACCCTACAAATACAAGGGTTAATGTCACCACACTGAAACGCGCCACGACTTGACGTTCATCCCAACCTGACAGCTCAAAATGATGATGTAATGGACTCATTTTAAATACACGTTTCCCAGTTTTCTTAAACACAGCAACTTGAATGATAACCGATAATGCTTCAGCAAAATAAATGAATCCAACAATTGGAATCATGAACACCATCTTGGTTGCAATGGCAAATGCTGTAACAGCGCCACCTAGAGCCAATGACCCTAAATCACCCATAAAGACTTTTGCTGGATGTTTATTAACGCCTAGGAAACCAACTAATCCACCAATCAAGGCAAAAACAAGTTTTGTTATACTCACTAATTCCAACTTAATCGCGGCAATACCGAAAAATGTCAATACTGCGATTGTTACCATTGTCGACAATCCATCCAGACCATCTGTTAAATTCACACTGTTGGTAACAGCAACATACAGGAATAAAATAAACGGCATATAAAACACGCCAAGGTCCATATATGTGTTCACAAACGGAATAAACAATGTCGTTCCAAACAATACTTGTGCATAGTATGATAAAATTGCCGCAACCATAATTTGGCCCAAGATCTTTTGTTTTGCGCTTAATCCTAAGTTTCTTTTCAGTACCACCTTGATATAATCGTCTGCGAAACCAATTGCTGCAAAGCCTAAAAATGACAATAGGACAAATCCAGCTTCAGCGCTGAAATTTCTTTGAACCAAAACCGCTACGACAGTTCCTAAAATAAAGATAATGCCCCCCATAGTAGGTGTTCCCTGCTTTTTAAGATGGGATTTGGGCCCTTCTTCCCTAATGCTTTGTCCAACTTTTAAGCGTTGTAAAAAAGGGATGATTACCGGTGCTAGAGTACTTGCTACTAAATAACTTGCTAAAAATGCCCATACGAGGCTCTTGCTTTCCATTCTTATTGATCTCCTTTTAATACTAAAAATTCTTTGGCAACCAAGCGGTCATCAAAATCAACTTTTTCCGTTCCTAATATCTGATATGTCTCATGGCCTTTACCGGCAATAATAACCGTATCCCCAGGCTTTGCCCTTTCAATAGCTTTGCCTATCGCTTCCCGTCTATCAACACAAATCGTATAATCATCCGTTCTAGGGTAATCTTCCACTACATCTTCTATAATCTTTTCAGCTACTTCAGTTCTTGGATTGTCACTAGTAACAACAACATAATCAGAAATTGCCAACGCTATATTCCCCATCAGTGGTCGTTTTGTTTTATCTCTGTCACCACCACAACCAAATACGGCAATCACATCACCTTTTGTAAACTCCTTAGCAATTTCCAAAACATTTTTCAATGCATCCGGCGCATGAGCGTAATCGACAATGACATTGATGCCAGCTGTATTTTCGACACGTTCAAATCGTCCCGGTACAGGTTTGATTCCCTTAACAGCTTTGATAACTTCCTGTCCCTTGGCACCCATCAACAACATTGCACCAATAGCAGCTAAAGTATTATAAACATAGATTTTACCTGGCATATCGATATGAACCCGCATCGCCATCCCTTTAACAGACAAATCATAACTTACACCCGACATGCTATAAACAACATTTTTTGCCATAATATCTGATGCAACATCGACACCATAAGTGACCGTCTGAGCTTTCGCTCCAAGGTCCTCCATATCAGCAACCAAGCGTTGACCGAATGGATCGTCATTATTGATCAAGTTGTACGTATCTGTCATTAGAAACAATTCACGTTTCGCACGATAATAGTCTTCGAAATCACTGTGAAAATCCAAGTGATCTTGCGTCAGATTTGTAAATATCCCAATGTTATAGTTTAGATACGCTACTCTATCCAGTGCCAGTGAGTGAGAGGAAACTTCCATTAAACAAGCAGTTACATCATCCTTTAGCATTTCAGCAAATAACTGATTCAGATTTAAAGATTCTGGTGTCGTAACTGATGTTTGATAAAATTTTTCTCCTACTTTATTACCGATTGTTCCTATAACACCCGTTTTGTGTTCTAAAGTTTCCAACATATTGCTCATCAACTGAGTTATGGATGTCTTCCCATTTGTTCCGGTTATCCCGACAAGTGCCATTTTTTCTGAAGGATTCTCGTAAAATTTTGAGGACATATAAGCCAATGCATTTCTCGTGTCTTCAACAAAAACCCACTGAACCTCACTGTATTTTTCCATCATTCGGGCTATTTTACCGATATCGCTGCACACTATTGCGACAGCACCATTATCAAGAGCCTTCTCAATATAATCGTGTCCATCTACCTGATAGCCTTTTATAGCGACAAACAAGTCTCCTTGTCGCACCAATCGCGAATCATATTGCAAACCCCTTAAGGGTTGGTTTTCTTTTTCATGAATCACCCTATAGGTATAGCCTTCCAAAAGCATTTTTACATTCATATCTTCACCTTTTAATTGTATTTTGCGTTAATAACCCGATGCCATCAATAACATCAAATTTGAATTTTAACTAACCCATTTATTATAGCACTTTTACTCAAGATTTAATATGACCATCCCACCTATATTAATCACTTCACCTTCTGTTGGATATTGTTTGATGACCATACGTGCATCATCTTCCATATCAGCAGGTTGAACTGTATATTTCACATTAATGGCTTTCATGATTTCTTTCGCGCTGCCAAGGGTCTTCCCAACAAGATTAGGCACACGAACAGTGTTTTTATTGACGTGAATATCCGGTTTCACCCCTAAATAGCGCAGAGAATCCACCATTATTTGACGGGCAACCGGCGCTGCTACAACACTCCCGAAATTTGTGTCTTGAGGTTCGTCAACGATAACCAATACAGAAATCTTTGGATCCTCTAACGGTGCCACACCATAGAAGGATGCGATTGCCAGATCTTTTGAGTAATCGCCACCAACAATTTTTTCTGAAGTTCCAGTTTTTCCGCCGATACGTATCCCTGGAATGTAGGCCTTTTTTCCAGAACCATTTTCAACGACTGACTCCATCATAACCAACATTTCATTGGCTGTTTTTTCCGAGACAACCTGTCGAACAACTTTAGGTTCATAGCTTTCAACAACATTTCCATCACTATCCAAAAGAGCCTTAACGATTCGAGGCTCCATTAATCGCCCCTTATTGCCCAAGGCCGAAACCGCAGTGATCATTTGAATCGGCGTCGCAGAAAAGCCGTGACCGATTGACATGGTCGCTAATTCAACAGGACGAATATTTTTGGCTTCCAAATACAAACTCTTACTTTCAGCCGGTAAAGAAATACCTGTTTTGGACGTCAATCCAAAGCTTTCAAAATACTTAAAAAAAGTATCAGACCCAAGACGATCAGCTATTTCTATAAAAACTGGATTACAGGAATTTTCAAGCCCTTCGATTAGGTTTTCATCTCCATGACGCCCAGGGTGAATCCAACACTTGATTTTTCTATCATAAACTTGAACATAGCCCTCACACTCAAATTCCGAGTGAGGTGTCACAACATTTTCTTCAAGACCAGCAGCAGTTGTAATCAACTTCGAAGTCGATCCCGGTTCATAGGTATCACTGATGATCGGATTTCTCCACGCTTTATTCCACAATTTGCTTTTTTCTGCATCTGGTAGTGTGTCAAAATCCTCACCGTAAAGCTCTGTCAAATCCCATGGTGCATTTAGGTTATAATCCGGCTTTGAGGATATTGCAAGAACTTCTCCCGTCTTCGGATCCATAACAACCGCCATGACTTTTAAGGCCTCATGTTCCTCCAGTGCGTCTTCCAAAGCTTTCTCAGTGAAATGCTGGATCACTTCGTCAATGGTCAAGACAACACTTAAGCCATCTTCAGGCGCATAATATTTTTCATCTGTATTGGATAACTGACGTCCATTAACATCCGTTTTCACCGTCAGTAATCCCGGATCCCCTTCTAGAGTATCGTTCATGGAATACTCAATGCCTGATATCCCTTTGTTATCAAGTGTTGTGAAGCCAAGTATATGAGAGGCTAGGTTATTGTAAGGATAGACGCGTTTATTGTCTTCTACAGCCCAGATACCACTATAGCCACCTTTTGAAATCAAATCCGCTTTATCCTTTGTCACCCATTTTTCAACTTTTACAATGGATTTCTCCGATGTTAACTGCTTTATAACCTTTTCCGGATCGATTTCCAATAGGTCAGCTATCTTATTGCTGGTTTCCTCAATTTTTAGCTTACGCATATCCCCCTCATAAACAGCTGCAATTTCACTTGGGCGCCCATAAATAGTAAAGGTCTTGACACTAAAAGCCAACTTCATCATATTGCGATCATAAATAATACCACGTTGAGCAGGCAACTCGATATCACGAGTCTGTTGATTAATTGCCATTTTTTTATAAAACTCATTATTCAACACCTGTATATAAAACAATCGACCAATCAATCCTAAAAAACATAGAACAACAATGGCAAATGCAAACTTTAACCGGATCTTATTCGTCTTATTCGGTTCCTTCATATTTTCCTCCTATAAAGCCCCTGAAATCTGAATACCGCCGAGGGAACCAAATTCTTACACACGTCCAGTGGATCATGTGGGCCAAAAAAATAGTGCTTGATTAATGATTTCACTAATTAGCACTATTATTGTAATTTATTTTTTTGTTTATCTCAATCACTTCTTATTGATAACATCATCAATTTTGACTGCAAAGGATTTTACAGTGTTAATCGTGCGTTGATCAATTAAGGATTCTTCAACCGTATTACTTGCAATGACAATCGTTTCATGATCATCTAAAGAATAGTTCCAATGAGAATTCAGATAAACTATTTGTTCTGGTTGCGGATACTGCATCCCCAACTCATCAATTGCCTGACGCTCAATGGTCTCTAGAACAATGCTACCATCCAATGTGGTGTTCATCTCTTCAATTTGGATATTCAGCGCATTGATTTCATTTTCCAAACTATAGATATTGTACTTTACCTCATTAATCATCGCATACCGATACACAACTAAAGACAACATACCAAAGACCGCAATGATCCCTATAGCAGCTTTCATAAAAAAGGCAACTCTCTTTTGTCGAATCTGTTTTTCACTTTCTTCCTTGAAATCTGTGTGTAATTGATCAACCTTGCCTTGTCTAAACTGAGAATAGTCAATATCTGGATTGTATTGACGCTCAAATTGTCTGGCCGCCTCCATAGCGATCCCTCCTTGGCTATATCTTTTTTGCTACTCTTAGCTTGGCACTCCTTGCCCTTGGATTAACATCTAGCTCTTCTTCACTTGGTAATGCAGGTTTGCGTGTAATAATCTTTATTTTGGGTTCATTGTCACATTGACAAATAGGCAATTCTGGTGGACAAATACATCCTTTTGCCAATTCCTTATATGTTTGTTTTACTAATCGGTCTTCTAATGAATGGAATGTAATAATCGACATTACACCGCCTACTTTTAGAGACGCTATACAATCAAAAATCGTATTTTTGATAATGCCCAACTCATTGTTTACTTCAATACGAATTGCTTGGAAAGTTCTTTTTGCCGGATGCGGACCATCTTTTCTCGCCTTTAAAGGAACCGCTTTCTTAATGATATCAACCAATTCAAATGTTCGCGTAATTTCTTTTTCCTGACGATGTTCCACAATGAACTGAGCAATTCTTTTTGCCCAGCGTTCCTCACCATACTCCTTGATGATTTGCGTTAGTTCTTCAGCCGAATATGTATTGACAACAACTTTTGCTGTCAACGGTTGGCGTCTGTCCATTCGCATGTCCAGTTCACCGTCATTCATATAAGAAAAACCTCTCTCTGCCTCATCCAATTGATAAGAGGAAACACCTAAATCTATAATCATGCCATCAATTTTATCAATGGATAAATCTGATAACACCTTTTTTAATTCTACAAAGTTCGCTCTGACTGGTACAAATTTTTCACCAAAACGTTCAAGTCGTTTAGCCGCTGCAGCATGGGCATCTTCATCTTGGTCAATTCCGATTAGGCGACCGTTTGGACCTAAGCGTTCTAGAATCAACTCAGAATGTCCGCCACCACCTAGGGTTCCGTCTACATAAATACCATCTTCTTTCAGTTCTAGATAATCCACTGATTCTTCTCTTAAAACTGTTACGTGTTTAAAATCCATTTCATCCACCTCATCTTAAGCAATCCTCTAAATTCCTAATTCAGCCATTTGCTCTGCTATTTCATCATAAGAGATATTTTCTGGATCATTGTAGTCTTCCCAAGTTTCCTTACTCCATACTTCAACTCTCGTACCAACACCTATTACTTTAACGTCTTTTTCTAACACTGCGTATTCTCTTAGGGGTTGAGGGACCGTGATCCTACCTTGTTTATCAAAGGAACATTCCGTTGCGCCACCAAAAAATATTCTTGTGAAAGCTCTAGCCTGTTTGCTTGTTAACGGAAGACTCTTTAGCTTTGCTTCAAAAGCACGCCATTCCTCTTCAGGAAATACAAACAAACAATTGTCCAGACCCTTCGTTAAGTAAAAGGTTTCATTTAATTGTTCTCTGAATTTTGCGGGGATATTTATTCGCCCTTTGGCGTCCACCGTATGATTAAATTCACCTATAAACATTTTCATCACCCTTTGTGGGAATACTACCCACATTATACCACTTCCACCCACTTTTTTGTACTTTTTTGTACTTTTTAGCTATAAAAATAATACTTTACTAGCTTTTAAGCTATTTTCTCATGATTTTAATTTCACGCGACTATTCTTGATGCTACACATTATGGACGCCAATCTGGTATAATATAGGGCATACGAACAGATACCACCCTACTTGGAGGATTTTCATGAAAATTGGACTTTTCGCAAAAAAAAATGACGTTTCAATTGATACAATACGTCATTATATGGATCTACATCTTTTGCTACCCATCAAAGAAAATCATCAATACGACTTCGATGACCGTTGTCAAAAGGACTTTGAGGAAATTCAACTGTTAAAATCAATGCACTTTACACTGAGTGAAATACATACCTTGATTGATTATATGAGACTCACGGCCGTAACAAGCGACGAATACAGAGCTTATACGCGTAAACGGCTGGAAGAAAAACGAGCCGAACTTGAGGACCTGCTGGATAAAACCACCCTGGCCGTTCAAAGGATTGACAGCACAATCAATGACTTATCTTCCTCAGATCAATCAACTCATAAAATGGGGGTTTCTTTAGATTTATTGCCTCTTTTATCCTGCCCTATGTGTGATAGGGATACACTTATATTAGAGAGTGACGCCATTTCAAATAATACGATTTATAACGGTTCTTTACATTGTCCTTGTGGGTACCACCTCGACATTCGTGACGGAATTATCATTCATCAGGAAAAAACAATTGAAGAATACAGCCTAGATATGACTATGGAGAATTATGTTAAGCAAACTGGTATTGATGTATTATCAAACATACGAAAGAAAATCGGATGGTTCGAAAAAAACATCCCACTAGAACTATTCGACGCTTCAACCATTCTTGAAATCGGTTCTGGATGTGGCTTTTTCATAAGGGGTGCCAGTGCCTATATCGATCGTTCAAAGCATTACATCGCTATAGACCATGACCTCAACCGCCATATTTTCCTTAAAAACACGCTGGAATCGTCAAACTTGAATCTACCTATCCACTTTATATGTTGTGATTTTAGAGACATACCAATTAAAACAAAAAGCGTTGATATACTCGTTGATTTTACTGGGACATCAAACATTGGATTCAACGAGCCGACATTTATGCTTGACCACATAAGACATGTTCTAAAAGAAGACTGCCACTTATTGGCGGCCTATATCATCTTCGATAAATTTTCCTTCAATCATTTTCTACCACTGGAAAATCGTAGACTCTTTATTAAAGAGGATATTGATATACACCTTAAAAAGCACAAGGTCACTGTTTTCTCATCCTACAAAGGTGCCTTGCAAAAAGACGGTGGTCCTTATGAAAATTATTTTTCCAACGATGACGACGTCTATACAATGTGTTTGCATGGACAAATTAACGCAGCATATCAATAAAGTATGGGGTTAACCCCATGCTTTTTATTTTTTTTGACTAAATGTCTATATTGCCTCTCTTGCCATAGGGTACACCCACCCCTTTATACTTGACTTACGAAAGGGGTTTTACCTATGAAAGCATCTAGAAACTATATCCTTTATATTTGCGGATTATTCATTTCCTTATTTGGCACCAATGTCTACACCTTTGCCATTGGTCTTTACGTCCTCAAAATAACCGGTTCACCAACATCCTTTGCACTGACCTTGATCCTTGGTATATTGCCCGTTGTATTAATCGGACCCTTCACCGGTGTTTTTGTCGATCAAAGAAACAAACAATACATCGTCGTGGCATCTGACCTTTTTAACGGCCTACTGTTTGCGGCACTTTTTATTGTTGCTAAAAATGACCAGCTCTCGCTACCGATCATTTACGCGACAACGTTTCTGGTGAGTGTCACCACAACATTCTTCGATACCAGCATGCAGGCATCAAAAGTACTCCTGTTTGACAGCGCCGATCTTGAAAAGGTTAACGCCACCAGTCAAGTCGTACGTTCTGCCGCTATCATTACAGCACCAGTTTTGGGTGGATTCGCTTACAGTTTCTTCAATATATCCTTGTTTATTTTAGTTAACGGTCTCTCGTTTATTTACTCGGCCGGCATTGAACTTCTATTAAAATATCCGCCATATATTAAGCAAATATCTCCGGATGGAGATTCATCAACTGCCCAATTCAAAGAGGGACTTAGGTACGTGAGCAACCACAAGAGCTTACATCCCTTCATCCTCTATTTTATTGTGTTGAATTTCACAATCGGTCTTTCTCTAAACGTGCCAATGCCCTACATCATCAACACAGTATTGAAACAACCACCATCACTACTCGGATCCATACAAGCCTTTTTCCCTGTAGGATTGCTCATCGGTGGTTTATTAATTAGCAAACTGATGCGTAGAGCTTCCTATAATCGTATTTTAAGATATGTGAATTACTTGTTTGCATTATTATTGCTCTGCGTAGCCCTTCCAGGCTATTTACCCCACAGCTTCTTGTCATACAATTTTCTTCTCATCTATTATGGAAGTATCGACCTACTCTTTGGCATGGGCATCTCCTTTGTCGATGTGCCAATTATCACTAAATTGCAGACAGAAGTAGCCCATGAATATCAAGGACGTGTCTTAGGCCTTGTTTCCTCCCTCGTTAAGGCAATCTACCCGTTTGGATTGGCTATGTCCAGTATATTACTTGGCTTTGTTAATGCCTTTAACGTGCCCCTCATTGGTGCTTTGATAACAGTCCTGTTCACATTCTACTTTACAATTGCCTCAAGAAAAGAAACAAGCAAGGTTTTAACCACATAAAATTAGCGACATATCATATATATGATATGTCGCTAAAATAATACAACTTATATTCTTACACCTGAAACTGATTGATGATTTCTGACAATCTACCAGAAATACGCTGTACCTCTTCTGCCTGACTATTTAAATCTCTCATCATGTCACCTTGGGTATCCATTGTTGCCGCAATTTCTTCTGAAGATGCTGCATTCTCTTCAGTAATCGCTGAAATTCCCTCAATAGAATCAATTGTTTTCGATTTATTGTCATCCACTTCTTTTAAACTCTTACCCAATACATCCAGTTCCGCGAAATTTTGGTGCATAGATTCATTTATACGCTTAAAGGCTTCTTGAACCGATAACACAACCCCGCTCGAAATCTGTACCGCGTCTTTAGAATTACTCATGTTCCCTTCTGTCACGCGAATCTCTGATAAAATACTTTCGATAATCGATTCGATTTCTGTCGTAGAGCGTGTTGTCTGTTCAGCCAGTTGTCTGATTTCATCCGCCACAACCGCAAAACCTCTACCTGCTTCTCCAGCTCTTGCAGCTTCAATCGCAGCATTTAACGCAAGTAGGTTTGTCTGTTCCGCAATACTTTGAATTGTGTTGGTGATATCTGTAATCCTAGCTGACAACTCACTTAAGGTCTGAACATTTTCGTTTAAGGCATTCGTAGAACTCGTTGTAATTTCAAATTTATCTGCCAAGTTTCCAACCAATTGAACCCCTTGTTCATTTTGAGCATTAATCTCTCCTGAAAGATCCTTTATCACAGTTGACCGTTCTGAAGATGCCACAATTTCACTTGCAAGACTTTGCATCTGCTCTGCTGCCACTTGGGCATCTCTCGCTTGTTCCTGTGCCCCTTTTGCAAACTCCGACACCGCTTCAGTGACATTTGAAATACTTTCAATACCACTCGATGCAACATCATTCATCGTACCAGAAGCCTCATCCAACGTTCTCGAATCCTCTTGTAATTTGTGTACAATTTCAATTAACTGTGCTCTAAGGTTGACAACTGATGTTGCCATAACCCCTGTTTCATCTTTATTGTTCATCAAACGATCAATTTCAACATCATCTCTTAAATCTAAATTTGCCGTTTTATTGACAAGATCCGTCACTTTTACGATCGGTTTAGAAATCGTCAAACTAAATTTATAGGCAATACTAGCACCAATAAGCAAGGCGATTGCAAGTGCACCTAAATTCAAGAACAAACTGTTTCTAAACTGCGCTTGTGCCAATGCACGTTCTTCAGCAACAGTATTATCTATATCATCAATATAATTACCCGTCCCTACAATCCAATCATATTTAGAATATAGTTTAATGAAAGCTCTCTTTGGAAGCGGTTCATCCGATCCCGATTTTGGGAAGTAGTAATTCGAATACCCCTCACCATCATTTTTGATAACATCGATAAAGTTACGAATAATCTTATTCCCTTGTTTATCCGTTAAATCAATTCTGTTCTTGCCTTCAACGTCTTCACGACCTAGGAGTACCACATTATCTCCGTCCATTGTATCAACCCAGAAATATCCACCCTCAGCATATTTTGCATTTCTAATAACCTCAGCCGCTACTTCTTTTGCCTCTCTTGCATTTAACACACCCGACTTTTGCATCTTGTCGATACCGTCAAGTTCACTGATAACCGTCTCAACCTGCCCCTTAATGTAGAGGTCATAACTTGCGCGCATCTGATCTTCCAACTGGTCAATCCGTTTATTATTGCTGGTATACATCGAGTAAATACTAACCCCACTTAGTAAGAACGCAACAAGCAACATACTTGTAACAACTAAAAACATAATTTTTCTTGATATCTTTTTCATAACATCTCCCCTTATAACAAGTATACAAAATAAAGCGCCCTATAACTATACTTTTATCATTAAGGACAACTATATTCCAACGATTCAACGACAAGGTTTTTTTCTACCGTAAGATCGACTTCAGATTTCTCTAATATTCTACGCCCTGGATCAATAAGACGAATAACAGGTCGTAACGGTAATGCATGATTAGTCTTTTCAACAAGAGCAATCTGTCCGTTATTCATCTTGACCAAACTTCCCACAGGATAAGGCACAATTGCATTGACAAACTCTTTCGCATAATCAAAATCAAAATGGCGTCCAGCCGCGCCCATAATATACTCTATCGCTTCAGAAGAACTCGTTGCACGGGCATAAATCCTGTCTGACGTCATGGCGTCATAAACATCTGCTATTGAAACAATTTTGGCAAGTTGGTAAATCTTATCCCCTTTTGACCCATTTGGATAGCCAGATCCGTCAATTTTCTCCTGATGTTGCAAAACAATCATTTTCACATAGGTATTGGCAAAATAAAAATCATTAATGAAATCATATCCCTTTTGTGGATGCAATTTAATCTTCTTAAACTCATTCACGTCTAACTTGCCTTGCTTCATGAACAAATTCTCATTGATGAAACTCATACCGATATCCTCAAACAGGGCCCCTATGAATAGATCTTCTTTTTGCTTTGTATCCAGCCCCAGTTTTCTTCCTAGAACATAAGAGAGAATGGCAACATTAATGGGGTGGGCATACGTATATGTCGTTACTGATTTTATATCCGTGAAATTTATATTCAGCGACTCAATTCTATCTAACTCATACATAATATCTTTGGCGCTTTCCATCAATTTGTCGATATGGCCATTTAAAGCCTTTGTCATCTTAGACCCTGTTTGTTCAATTTTTCTCGCCTCAACACAAACTTTGATCATCTCCATAATCGTTGCATTACGAATATGGTCTGAAATTGGTGGATTAAGAGTATTTTGACTGAATCTATCATTAACATATACAGAAAAAATGCCATTTGATTTAATATTAATCACTAACTTTTCCGTTAAGTGCGAACCTTTTCTGACGAGCATCCTACCATTCGTATCATAAACTGTTTCTGCCAGCTGATGATCCTGTGCATATTCTATTGGTACTATTCGCATATACATTCCTCCCTGCGTTAATAATTTATACCCCGCACTACAGGGTTTACCCAGCAAATCGACATAAAAAATAGCGAAAGACGCTTGTTGACACCTTTCGCTAAATTAAAAATTACTCGTTCGTCTTTTTTGCTTTCTTATACATGATAAGCAGTCCACCCCCAGCAAGAGCGATGAATATCAAACTGATAAACTGGGCCATTCGAATGGGTCCAAGCATCAAGCTATCTGTTCGCATACCCTCGATAAAAAATCTGCCGACAGAATAGATTGCCATGTAGAGTAAGATCAATTCTCCCTTGAACTTCTTTCGTCCACCATACCAGGACAAGAACAGAAACAATCCGAAATTCCATATAGATTCATAAAGAAAGGTCGGGTGAACCATTTGACCATCCACTGGAATCGCCCATGGCAAATCCGTCGGTCCACCATGCGCTTCACTATTGGCGTAATTTCCCCAACGACCAATGGCTTGTCCCATAGGAAGTAATGGTGCTGCACGGTCTACTAAGTCGAAGAAATCAAGTTTCTTGCGACGACAGACAAAATACCCGGCTAAAATGCCACCTATTAAACCACCGTGGATCGCCATACCACCGCCACGTATGTTAATGATCTTCATGATATCGCCAGCATAGTACTGCCAGTTGAAAGCAACATAATAAAGGCGTGCGCCAATAATACCTGCAGGAAAGGCGAACAAGATGATGTCATAAATATCATCTTCGATATAGCCTGCTTTTTTTGTGTTTCTTAAGAAAAGTAAAGCCCCTAAAAACATTGCCGTTGCAATGAAGATACCATACCACCTTACTTCTAAACCAAATATTTCAAATGCTACTGGATTCATTGTGCACCTCTACTCGATAATCGATACCGTATAGTTTTCCTCGTCAAAATGACTGTTAAATACGGTTTCTACATATGTTAAATCAATTTCCTTTAAAACTTCAAGATACTCGAATAAATCAATCCCCTTCATGTAGTGGGCTACAAATGAATTGGCGATGTACTGAATAGAATTAAAAGAACTTAAATAACGACCAATTGTTTTCTTCTTTATACGATTAAATACTTCTTCTTCAAAGCCTTGATCCTTAATGACCTTAATTTCACTAATAACGCGATCAATCACTTCTTTTGGCGCTTTTGATTCCCCACCTAATAGCGTGTGGCAGAATGTACGACCATAAGAATTATCACCTGAAAATGCAAAATTTATAAGCCCTTCATCATATAAGGTTTCATAAAACTTCGTACCACGTCCAAAGCCCATATCCAGCGATATTTTAATAGCCAAGGCTTTCTTCAAGCGTTTTTTCCAATCCGAAGGAATATCCATATCCTTAAATCCTACATTGAACAATGGTAACGGCACATCCATTTTCTCAGCGATTTCTCGTTGTGATACCGGATCTGTTTCTTCAGGCAACTCAATGTTGTCCACTTTCTTTCTACTGAGGAAATCCTCTGTAAGGTTGTTTTCAACACATCCGAACACTTCCTCGGGTTCTAAATCACCGATGACAAACACGATCATGTTGTCTGGCGTGTAGAAAGTGTTATAACATTTTTCCAAATCTTCTCTTGTCGTTGAGTTTACAGACTCCACCGTACCAGCAATATCGTATTTCATAGGATGCTCGTTATAAAGGGCTGACAAGGTGTTGAAATAAACGCGCCAGTCAGGATTGTCGTCGTACATTTTGATTTCCTGTGCGATGATGCCCTTTTCTTTTTCAACATTTTCATCTGTTAAATGGGGCTTTTGTACAAAATTCATCAACAATCCTAAGGCATCGTAGAAATGATCCACTGTCGAAAACATATAAGCCGTCGACATAAAGTTCGTGTAGGCGTTTACATTTGCACCCAGTTTAGCAAACTGTTCAAAGATATTGCCTTCACTTTCCTCAAATATCTTATGTTCCAAGAAATGTGCAATACCAAGAGGCATAGATGACAACTCACCCGTATTCACATTTTTAAACTCATTATAGATAGATCCATACTCTGTTGCGAAAAATGCATATTTCATCGAATAATCTTTTTTCGGAATAAAGTATATCTTAAGTCCCGAAGGATGTACTTTTGTGTATAGTGTTTCGTTTAATAGTTCGTTATATTTTTTAGTCACGCTCATTATGCTTCCTCCTTGTTTAAGAAGTGAATCGTATCCTTTTCAATACGCATCCCCGCTTTAATGACCTCTTCTTTAGTCACTCGTTCAATTGCTGCTTTTCTGCCTTCAATGTCAAATTGCTTGCCACTTAAAATAGTAGAGTAATAATAGTTAATAAATGAATTTTGGAAGTCGGAAATTGAATTCAAACTCGATTTCAAGTTATCCTTGGCAATTCTTAAATCCTCATCTGTGAAATTACCTTCCAGCATTTCGTTAAACTCATGGTCTATCAACGTTAGCGCCTTATCCTTATTTTCGAATTCAATCCCAGATCCGATAATCATTATTGACTTATACTTTTCATTTCTGGCAAAGATATAATAGCAAAGACTTTCCTTTTCTCTAACGTTCTTAAACAGCTTGGAATTTGCACCACCACCAAGAATATATGAAAACACGACACTCGCCTCATATAACGGATCCGACATCGATGTATGCGTTCTATAACCGATTGATAGTTTCCCTTGATTGATGTTAAAGCGATCTTCAACTTCTCTCACTTCAGCAACACGTCTACCATTGTCCTCAACCGGGTAAGCAACACATTCTTTAACTTCAAATGACAAAGCATCTTTGATTTGTGCTTCAGCCTTATCAAAGTCAATATCTCCAATGACACAGATTTCAATTTCTGAAGTGGTCATCACTTTAAGGTAATGTTCGTACAATGACTGTGGCGTAATGCCTTCTAGGTCCTCAACATCACCATATTGATAAATACGATACGGCTCATCAGCACACATTTCCTCGATACAACGCTCCATAGCATAGGTCATCTTGTCATTAATTCGACTTTGGATCTCATCCTTCAAGTTGTTGACTTCATTCTCAAAATACTCTTTGTTGAAACCGCCATCCTCTACAAGGGGATCGAGCAAGACACCATTCAATAAAGAAAGACCTTCTTCGAAAATTCCTTCTTCTTGTAGTAATTTCTCATTTGGTAATTGCACCTTAAATTGAAGCACTTGCTTCTCGCCGTATTTCACAACATCTGCTGCAATAACCGCACCATATAGTTCTTCTAATTTGATAGCCAGCGCCTTTGACGTTGGATACGCCATGGTCGCCCGCTCAATAATCCTGGTCAACAACGCATTTTTTGCCGCTTCGTCTTCATTTAACGGTCTTTTAATATACACACCAACTAAATCCGTTTTGAATTTATCCGATTTAACCAAATGTAAATGAACGTTATTAGACAATTGTCTTTTATCTATTCCATTAATCATATTAATCGCTCCAATCACTGTTACATCAATTTATTTGTAATAATTTTTTTATATCACTTTCATTATAGTAAATATACCCTAGCTTGTGTAGGATTAATGGCGACAATACACAAACTATTTACAATTTGTGATCATTCAGTTGCTAAATATCAAGTTTTACATTATACTTTCATATGTATGTTTAAAAAACATTAGAATAGTCACATCAGATAAAAATGATGTATAGAAAGATAGAGAGAGGAAAATTACTATGAAATTAGGAATCGTTGGATTACCAAACGTCGGAAAGAGTACACTTTTCAACGCTATTACAAAAGCAGGTGCAGAATCTGCAAACTACCCCTTCTGTACAATCGAGCCAAATGTTGGTGTTGTAACAGTACCAGATAGCCGTTTAGATGAACTACAGAAAATGTATGAATCAAAAAAAATCGTACCGACCGCAATCGAGTTTTATGATATCGCAGGTCTTGTTGAAGGTGCTTCTAAAGGCGAAGGCCTTGGAAACCAATTCCTTAGCCACATCAGGGAAGTAGAGTCGATTGTTCACGTTGTTAGATGTTTTGAAGATGAAAATGTTGTTCACGTTGATGGCAAAATCGGTCCATTAAAGGATATCGAAACAATCAATATGGAACTTATATTTGCTGATGAGGAAATGATCGACAGACGAATTCAAAAGACAGCAAAAGGCATGAAATCAGACAAGTCTTTAAAAGCTGAAATGCTTGTTCTTGAAAGAATCAAGGAAACATTAGCTGACCTTAAGTCAGTTCGTACATTAGAATTTACACCAGAAGAAGACAAATTCGTAAAGACACTTCAATTATTAACATCAAAGCCTATTATCTACTGTGCAAACGTATCAGAGGATGACTTAATTGAAAATGGTGGCGACAATGCATTTGTGGCAGAAGTTAAAAAGTTTGCTGAAACTGAAAATGCTGACGTTGTTGTCATCTCAGCAAAAGTAGAACAAGAAATTTCAGAATTAGATGACGAAGACCGTGAAGGTTTCTTAGAAGAATTGGGCTTAAATGAGTCTGGACTTGATCAATTAATCAGAGCAAGTTACCACTTATTAAACCTTATTTCATTCCTGACTGCAGGTCCTCAAGAAGTCCGTGCTTGGACTATTAGAAAAGGGACAAAAGCACCTCAAGCAGCAAGCAAGATTCACTCTGACATCGAAAGAGGCTTCATCCGTGCAGAAACGATTGCATACGACGATTTAGTCACAGAAGGTTCAATGGCTGCAGCTAAAGACAAAGGTGTCCTTAGACTTGAAGGAAAAGAATACATCGTTAAAGATGGCGATGTTATTAATTTCAGATTCAACGTGTAAAACACACAAAACAACAACCCTGCTATAACTGTAATATAAACAGTTATAGCAGGATTACTTTTTCCGAAACATTCATTTGGGTGTAGTACACTTTTTTTACTTCTTACTGTATACCATTCACACTCTATGCAGGGTTAAATTCACGACCTCCAACTCATTTAAATCACTAAATCCCGTATTTTCATTCCACACATTATTTTGCTTGATTTGTGATTTTCAAAGTAATTAGTATCATTTTAATACCGTTGTTCATTTCTAAACCAAATACACCACACAGTTCATTACCACCAGTAGGACCTCCATATTAGACTAATTTATCAAGCATTTTCTACGGATTATAATCAACTCTCAACAAATAAAACATAACCCCTCATTATTATTGATAAGCATTCGTTCTTTAAAACACTGAACCTAACTCATTTGCTAATCGATGTAGAAACCAATAAGACTAGTAGCCCCTCTGTTTGCAATAAGCTGTGTATTCATTACTAGCTTGATCTGCATAATCCTCATCTAAGAATAACGGTCTCTCCCTTTTTTTAATGCCTTCAGTGTTGTTAATGTCTTCAAAGTGCCTAAACACATTTTTCCTAATGTCAGTATGTTCACTTAAGTAAGCCTTCACTATGTAATACAGTTTTGTAAGAACATCGTCGTGGATCAAATTATCACGATAGTAATTAATAATATACTTCTCAAAAACTGGTTTAACATCGTCATGACAGATTTTGTACTTATATAATAAATCATCAATTTCAGATAAATCAACCCGTAATCCTTTAAACACCTTGAAGTTCACCTCACTTATATCTTTAACATTAACACCGCTTTCATTAGTATTTTCGTCAAACTCAGTGGCTACTTTCTCTGAATACCAAAGGCCAGTTAAAATATCATAAATAGTTTTTGTCCTTCTAGAGTTTTCAATCGTTTTAGTATTCACTTTAATCTCGGTTATCATTTTTCCCTTCCTAAAATTCTTGAGAATTTCTTTACTTAAATCAGTCTTAGGTAAGGAATACTCATTCTTAATATCTTTCTCAAACCAACGTTCATTCATATAAAAGTAGTACACCCCATTATCGTTAGAGCGTTTGTTCTTTTCTTCAAAAATGAGGCTACAAAATTCCGGATTGCTCATTATGATACTCTTAGAAAGATTCTCATCAATATAGATAGAATTGTCCATAGAATGGATAGCATTTTTACAGAGTTGTATGGCTTCTGGCACTGAACGTCTTTCTATGAATTCTGATATATTTATATCCTCGTAAATAGTTAATTCTTGCAGTTTGTTTTGAGCTTTTAGTTGCATTAAAGCATATGACCTTCTTTTGTTGTTCTCTACAACATCGTAGTTAGAAGCACCTTTCTCCCATTTTGATATTTCATAAAACTCAAACTGATCTGTTCTATTACTTAGCATTTGCCTATAGACTTTTTCAGCAAAGTTTTCCTGCTCTTTATCTACATCTTCTTTGCCCTCTGGAGATGGCTTAGCAGGAACTACTAAACACCTATTGACTCTATACTCCTTAATCATATCGTAGCATGTTGCATAACATCCTGTTTCATCAGTGTTTTTTCCACTTGAGGGGATCAAGGTAAATCTCTTATAAAGAATAATTAACTCTACAAAATCCATTTCAAAGTATATTTTACCTTTTGAGGACATAAACTCAGCTTCTTTTTTATTATTCAATTCACTATTGCCTTGCCACGAAGCTAAATAGGCCCAAAGTTCAATTTCGTCGTTACTCTTATAGTACTCGTTCATTTTCTCCTTGTATTTGCCACTTGCAACGACATACTTATCCATAGCCACTTTAACGAGGTCGATTATCTCATCATTTAGATATTTCAATGAGCCTTCATCATAACCATCACTATATCCGTTAACCTCAAAACTCGCCATCTTTACGCAATATTTTAAGAACTTAACTTCATTTACCTCGTTTCTAAAGTAATCAAGCCATTTGTTATCAATTAATCTAAGCATTTCTTTTGCCTTAGATTCATCTAGTATGTTTTTAAGTACATAATTGAGTTCAGCTTTGTACTGCTCATCAGCTGTAAGTTTTACCCCTTCATTGATCTCAATAAAAAGCTGTTCAACATCATCAATTTTATCTACGATGGCAAACTCAAAAGACATACCTCTTAAAAGATAGTCAGGATTGATTTTAACTGTTATGTCATCCCTAAACTCAGAGTAGTTTTCTATCAACTTATATATTGAATAGCTTGATTTATCATCAATATTTTCTTTTATTCGATCTAAGGTAGGCTTATCGGTTATATGACAATTTCTGTTAAGCAAAATCGCCAAGCATTTGTTCGCCCCCTCTCTATCATCAAATGAAAACTTTTTAAGCAACTTGTAATAGCCCTTCTTTTGCTGGATACCAGACAAATACGACAATGCTATAAGCACAATAGACGTAACAAGCCTTTGTTGTCCATCATACACCCAAAATGTTTTGTCCTCATCAATATATCCCATAATACAACCCGTGTTGAACTTTTTTGGATAAGAGGATACCTCGTCAAACACTTCCTTATTAAATTCTTCATTCAAAGGAACTAGGTTATTTACTCTTTGACAAAACGAACCATAAACTGAATCTATACCAAATCTTCTAAAATCTTTTACAATCGGTGGGTCAATGAGGCATCTTTTATAACGATTATATGTATCCTTTCTCCCAGCCGTTTTTCTGTCGATTATATCAAATTTGAATATTTTTTTATCGTTATTATGTTTAAACAAGATGTTCTCTAATTCCTCGTAATGATGCTCTCCATTATTATTCTGATACATCCTGTAATTTGACCACGAACACCTGAATGTAATGTGTTGCATATACTCCTTAAGGTAACTCTTTGAACTACCCATTACATAATCGCGTTGAATAGAAGGGATTTTAATTTTTTCAATGTTAGGATTATCAAACAGCTCAAACAACGTTTTCGTTCCCGCTTCAAGAACCACACTCTCTACACTATCTATTTCACCCATTCTAGCTGTATTAAGATCTTCCGGAAGTGCTAATGTAGTTTGCCTTGCAGGCATAGTATTCGTCTCACATTCATTACTTACACTTTTACCTTTTTCAATTAGAGCAATGTACTCATTAAAATAGCCATTAAATGAGTTATAGACCTTTTCAAACTCTTTGTTGTTCTTAACATAGTATTTTTCTGAAATACTGTGTTCATCTTGTTTATGGCCCCCTTCATAGAGAAAATCATTTTTGGAACTTAACATCGTTTCTAAAAATTGATTCTGAGCATTTTTGTTTCCCATGATATTAATTTCTTCATGTGAGCGCCCAGTTAAATTAAAGTGCTTTCCAAGAACCTCTGTAACATTGTATTGTCCATTAATATTCTCCGGCAGACCAATAATCTCAAAGAAATGAGTGCCATTATTTTTTTTACACAATAGATTATAGGCATTAAGGGCATTATAATTCGGGTGTTGTACTCCTTTATTATCAACAATTGAAATTTCATCTAAAACACTTTTCATTACATCATAATAATAGAGTAATCGTTCATACTCCTCTTTAAGTGCATCCATATAAGCATTTTCATAATATTTATATGCAGTTTTAGAAGCCTCTTTTCCTTTGGAATGTTCCTCTAAGTACCTGTCATAAAATAGAATCTCCATCCGATTCATCTCAAGGATATCATTAATGTAATTCATTTTAATAAGGGAATACATTTCATTTTCTAATCCATTACAGTCTTCAACTTGAAATAAAACACGCTCTAACTTTTTCCATAATTCTTGTACATCAGTGATACTTATTTCTTCCTCACTTTTATCAGCATCTAGAACCATATAAGTTTTAATATGGTCAGCAGAGCAAAAGGGCGTCTTTTTAAAGTTCATATTTAAGAACTCATCTATTGGTTCGCGCTTTGTTTCTCTGCATAAGAGTTTAACATTGTTTAAGATATAATAGATAAACTCTTTTTCATCAAATTCAAACGACTTCATTTCATCTTTGATTTTATTGATATTGCACTTCATTCTGTCAACATCTATACCATGGTGTTCTATATCATTATATATATAGTCAAACCTAACACTCCTTTTTGATTCCTCATCAAATCCATTATCACGCTCAAAATAAAGTTTAAACCAATCATCATTATCAAAACTCAACGCTTTCATGATTAAGGATAATGTTATCAAACGCTGTTGACCATCAAGTATTTGGATTTCATCATCTTTAGACTCATAAAGTGTCAATACTCCCAGGTTATACTCTTTTGTATTATCCTCTTCAAACTGTTTTAATAGGTCTGAAGCCAGCTTTGCAGCCATATCAGCATTCCACTTATAATTACGCTGATACAAGGGGATATAAACTTTTTTTCCTTTGAAGTTTTCTTTTCTTATTTTCTCTAAACTTATAAGTGAACTCATATATTTTCCTCATTAGCTACTTTAGTAATATTTTTCTAAATAATGCGACTAGTTTATCCTCATCACCATTTTTATATGTGGTTGTGCCGTACTGAGGATAATCCTTAAACTCTGATTCACTTAAAAATGAGATGATAAAGTCAATTTTAGGGGAGGGAACATCAACTTGATTAATCATACACTCCTTAATCAATGTTTTGATGTTGTTTTCAAAACTAGAAACTACTTTTTCTATTTTCTCTACAGTCTTCCCTTCATTCTCACCTTGAATAACTCGTCTAATGCTCATAGCCAATTCTAGGCTATCATATTCCTTTTTTTCAACCAATGCCTTGATATCATTGATGTTTTCCTCGGTATTTCCTGATATAAGATTGCACTTAACCTCTTTAACAAAACTAAAAGTAGTATCGTCTTCAAAACATACAGGAATCTCGTTACAAAAATACTCCCCATTGGTATATTTTAGTTTTAGGGTGAAATTAGCCTTATTTTTATTGCAAAGAAGGTGCATTCTATAAAATAAACATAAAATTTCATTTCTATTTAATTCAACTCTATACTCGACATTTTTCTCAGCTAAAGCTCTACTTTTTAAGTTAAAGTCATTAAGCCTTACAATTTTATCACAAGTATTCCCTAACATTACAACTTCATGATCAGATACTGCAACTATGCTCAATTGATGTCTAGGGACTTCTACATTTGGAAATTTTTGTGTATATATTCCAAACACTCTTCGAATATCCCCTGAGTATGTTTCTCTTGTATTAAAAATATCTACACAAAAGTTATAATCCTCATCGTTATCCTCACCTAACACAAAGTCGGAAAAAGAATCATAGTCAGCTTTAACGCATTTGTAATGCTGACCTCCAATCGAAAAATCCTTTTGATTCAAATGTGATTTATACATCTTCTTAATTACATTTGTTTCTGCTTTTTTTACCAGAGCAAATATAATTGGTTTGATTGCAATGTTCTCACTATTCAGCTCTTTTAGTACAGCTTTTGAGGCATTACTTTCATTCTTCACTAAAAATGAGTATTCGACTCTTCTATCATCCTGGTATTTACTAATCATATACTTAAAGATGTCTCTAAAGGGATTTTTTGAATAAGAAGCGAGTTTATTTTTATTTCCTTTATTCATGTGAAATACAATGTTTCGTATCATATTCTGATAATATTCTCTTCTATTGTATCCTGAATAATGACCTTCATACCCGAAAGAATCAGTACCCACACATCTGAACAAATCAGCCTTATCACATTCATACCGCCATAACCAATCCCACTCCACGCCACAAAAATCAATTTCATTCATACTGTTGTCAAACAGGTAATACTCTATATTTTTAATATCTTGAACATTATCGGAATCAATAAAGATTTCTGAAATATTATCTAAAGACACTATTCCCTTTATTTGAGTGAGATAGTCTTCACTACGAGAATCATTTTCTTTTTCAGTTTCTTCATCTTTTTCAATAAATCGGATTATAAGCTTATCCCTCTGTAATTTGTAGAGTTTTGATAACGCCAGACAATGTGCTTTGCTTTGAGTACTCAAGAAATTCATGATTGCATTATTAAAACGATGAAACGTCCTTTCTGTATTATCAGATCTCCCTTGAACGTTCTTGTCTATTAATGTTGGCTTATAATCAACAAAAGTCATAGCATCATGTTCCATTTCCTTAAAAATCCCAAAAAACATTCTAACATCACGTATTTTCATGTTCTCAATGTCGTTAAGTATTATTTTTTTTCTTTCATTTATAGAGTGAGACGCTTCCCATTTCTCTAAAAAGCTATCTATTCTTAAAAGATAAACAACACTCTTAATTTTTATATCTGCTATAAAGAAATAATACTCCTTTGTTTTATACTCCATTTCACCAATTTTCTCTTTAAACCCAAACATATTATTAACTGTTTTGTTAGCACTTTGACAGTTTCCAATATACTCCTGAACTAAGTTTATCTTTGAGTTTATAATATGTCTGTCTAAGTTTTCCGGGTTAACTTTTGCCATATAGCACATCGCTTTTATAAAATTCTGAGTATCCTCAGAAAAAACGCTATACCTTTTTTCATCGTAATTAAATTTAATATCAAGATTTTCATCAGCAATTCTCATAAAACCATCCACTTTTCTTGTTCTTATCTATTTTAGTAATTAGCAGTTATGCACCTGACAATTCTTCGTATGTGGTGTATACGACAGTTTAAAACGATCCTATTTTTAGTTGTCAACACCGTGCTAAAAAGTTCATAAAACAACGGTCGAAAAGTCCCTTTTTTACCGATCAGAATCTATAGGTGATGAATAGAACCCAGCTTTCTTTTTCTCTTTGATTCTGTAGCTATCACCTTTGATGTTGATGGTTGTTGAATGATGGAGTAATCTGTCGAGTATGGCTGTAGCAATAATCGTATCACCAAACACTTCACCCCAAAGGCCGTAAGTCTTGTTTGAGGTAAGAATCAAAGATCCTTTTTCATATCTGTTTGAGATGATCTGAAAAAAGTAGTGGGCAACTTCATCATCCATCTGTGTGTAACCGATTTCATCGATTACAAGAACATCTGGCTTATTGAATGTCTTGATTTTTCTATGGATTTTACCTGATGCAATACTCTCTTTAATCATGGCGATTAGCTCATGAGAAGTAATAAAGTAGGCGGTATACCGGTGCTGTATCGCTTGAATAGCAAGGGCTATTGCAAGATGAGTTTTACCAACACCAGGTGGTCCAAGAAAAACAACATTTTCATGCTTTTCAACAAAACGCAAGGTCATCAAGTCATTAATCCTTTTAGGATCAACGCTTGGTTGAAACTCAAAATCATAGGTTTCAATGGTTTTGTGAAAAGGTAGTTTTGATAATTTCATATTTGTTTTAATAGCGCGTTCATCTTTTGCGTTAATTTCAGCTTCAAGTAACTTGAGAAGAAACTCAAGGTACGATATACTGTTCTCAGAAGCACTTTCGGAGTGGTGATCATAAACCTCTGGTATATGAATAAATCCCAAAGTATCAAAGGCTTTTATAAGTCTTTCATTCATGAGGGTTTCACCTCCGAATCAATCATGTCATCATAGACCGTTAAAGGTCTGATGTGCACTTTGGAGTCTTTCGTGGGAACAAGTATAGGAGCTTTGGCTGCAACCGTTCGCTCACTTGTTGAAAGGCCTTCAAAGTGTTCTTTATTTTTTGAAACATTATGTTTGCCTAATGTTTTTATATGCGAGCAAAGTAGCTTACCATCAAGAGAATAAATATCAATGGAACCATTAAGTCGGTCTCTAATATATACAACACGTCCAGCATATTTGTGTGGGACACTATAACGATTAGACTGGTAAGAAACAAAGCAGTCAGAAGTGACTTTTCGAGTCATATCTTCAGTAATTCTAAAGTCTTCATCATTGACCGGACTTAGAGGCTCTTCTAATAATCTCTTTGCAGGAACCTCTTTGGTTGTACCATGTAACCGAGTATTTGCGGTGTAGTGCACCCAATGCTTTACCTGATTGTTTAAATCGTCTATGCCTGTGATTTCTTTCAGTCGCGGCCAAAAATTACGCCGTACATATTTGACACCATTTTCAACTTTGCCTTTGCTTTGAGGATGATATGGTCTAGTTGGCACTGGTCTAAAGCCTTGATGTGATGCAAAGGATAAGAATGTTTTGTTAAAACGATCGAGACCACTTGCTTTGATGTTTTTAACAACAGTTCGCATGTTATCATATACGATTGTCTTTGGAACACCACCAAAGTAGTTAAATGCACGTTCGTGACATTCGATAAGGGTTTGTAGCTTTTCGTTTTCTACGAACTCAACATAGATGGCTCTAGAATAGCCCATGACCATTACAAAAGCATGAATTCGTTTTTGTATGCCATTGTGATCAAGAGTGAACTCACCCCAGTCAACCTGTGCTTGTTCACCAGGACCTGTTTCAAAACGTTTATAAGCCTTTTGTTTGCAACGCTTTCGATGAGGGTGCATAAAATCTCTTAGGATTGTTATTTTACCTGTATAGCCTTGATTAATTATTTCATCATAGATGACCATGCCGTTTAGGCAGCCTTCATCCATACGTTTCAAAATATACTCTTTGTATGGATCTAGTTTTGAACCAGTGGTGGCTCTTAAATAAGGCTTATGTTCATCCGAACTTATAACCTTTCTAATGGTTTTCTCAGATCTATTCGTAGCTTTGGAAATATCACTGATGAACATACCCCTGTTACGCATTTCTTTTATCATGTAAAACTCCCCTTGTGTAGTCATTGATTATGCCCCTTTTTAATAAGAGCATACCGTTTATTGTAGGGAAATTTCAAACGGTGTTTATAGGTATTTTAGCATCGGTGTTCACATAGTACTTTATCAGTCGAATAGGGTCCACTATTTCAATATATTTCAAGCAAAGAAATACCACAATATCTAATCAACATTACTAAATCCAATACATTAAATTTCTTCTATAGATTTAAAATTTACAGTTGTAATAAACTTACCTTTCTTGAAAATGTGGTCTAATATTTACTCTTATTCGTTTCATCTCCTATGTCTTATAAACTAATCTAGTTATGCAATATTAGTCTAGCTTAGTTTAATATCAACATTATTATACTCCTAATCTTTGGTAAGTTCTAATATAAATATAAATCACCAAATAGAAAGACCTACAGTAGTTGGCTCTTCAACTGCCGAAGGCCCTCGATATAACTTACTACACCCAGCATTTGATCATTTGGGGTGGGTGTAACAAATGGTGTAGTAGCCCAATTAACTCCATCAAAACCATTGACTCAATTAGAGTCAAATCGCAAGTAACATTAACTCAAAAGCACTCAGTAGGCACCATTAAACTCATTTATTAGATTTAACGTATAAATCGTAACACCCATATATTTAATACAATAAAACCCGCTAACACTGTAATGGAAACAGTTTAGCGGGTTTATTTTCATCATACATAGATTCGGGTGTAGTAGGATTATTTTATTAAAAAACAATAATCATGAATAGGATGGAACCATCTTCAAGGATTTTGTCTAAAATATTAGCATCCCTAGTTCGTAGTAACAACGACAATAAAATTGTTACTAAATAGTAAATTAGCTATCTATTCAACAAATTATATAACAATTGTGCAAGCTCGCCACGCTTTGCTATATGCTTAGGATAAAAATAGTTGCCCGACCCTTTTACAACCCCCCTGGAAGCAAAGTAGTCAATTGATTCTTTGGCCCAATCTGATTGTAAAAATTCATCTGTAAACTGATATTCAATATCTTGATTTTTAAAATTCAACTCATCAATTACAGTTAGCGAATTATATAACAAGGTCATCATCTGCTCTCTTGTTATAGCCTCATCAGGCCCATATAAGTTGTCACCGATACCATTTGTAATACCTAAAGCCTTGGCCTCACCAATATATGGTGAATAATATGTCTTACCTGCATCAGCAAAACTATCTACATACACATCACCAGAAGGCTCGATTCCATACGCTCTCATCAACATCACTAAATAATCAGCTCGTGTCAATGATTCATTGGGCATAAAACAACCATTTTTATCACCTGCTGTAATCTCTCTTGCTGAGATATAACTTACTGCTTTATAAAACCAATCGTTTTCATTTACATCATTAAATTCTACTGGACTATAGCCAACAGCATATGTAGAGAAATGATCTACTTCTGCAACAACTTCATTTGAGTCTTCATCATAATCTCCTCGTATTGGAATTAAGTTTGATCCATCAAAATAATAAACCACAATTTTTTCTTTTGTTTGATTTTTCCCCAACTCATATGGTAGCCTGATAGTTACTCTTCCACCATTAAAGTCTGAAATTTTTTGATTTCCAGATTGAATTGTAAAATCATACACCTTTATATCATCTACATTTTTTTCTTTCACTAATACAAGGTTTTTCTTATCAACCGCCTTTATATCTAACGCTAACGCTTCATCACCCATTTGGTCTACTAAACTCTGGAAAGCCTTTCTATCAAAAGTAAGTTCTGCAATACTCGTACTAAATGATAAGTCAGAGGAAACTTCATTAGGCATTAAATTCAAAGATTCTTCTGCTAATATTATTCTAATATTATCGCCAAAAAACCCCTCTACTTCAAATCTAATACTTGATTTACCCACTTTAGAAAAATCATCTCTATTCATCAGTAATTCTCTTACAAGATCTTCTACTACTTCTACTGTTCTTTCGCCACTATCTGAAACATCCGACACCATTTCAACTACTCCAATGAAGTCACTTGAGTCGTTGTTGACTAAAATATTATATTTCTTAGAATGACTTGTTGTATAATGATTATTACTATTGCTAGAATGACTTACTGAACTTTTATTCTTTCTTTTCACTTGAATTTCATAATTATTGGAACTGCCATCTTCAGCTATTACATTAACATTTATTACATTAACACCAGTATTAAGGAGAATCTTTTGACTATATTCTCCACTAGTAGCAGGAATATCATTCACCTTAACACCTAAGATAACAGCTGCACCTGTAGTCGCTTTAATTCTAACTTCCGAAATATTATTTTCTACTTCAGCGGTATAATTATTTTTTGCTGAAGTAAATTCAGGTAATAATGTCCCATAATCCATTTCAAGACATGTTAGTGTTGCATCACTGTTACCTGCCCTAGTTACATAAATCCTATACAATTCACTCGTCCGTTTATCTTCTGCAGTTACTTCAACTACAATTGGATTCACACCTACATTTAAGGAAATGCTATTACTATATTGCCCAACATTACACATTTGATCATTAACCATTATCTTAGCTATAGTCGCTGGCCCAGTAGTAACTTTTACAGCAATAGATGTAACTTCGTTATCAACATTAGTTTCATAATCTTTGATTGATGTACCAAATACTGGTGAAAGAACTCCTGCTGAAAGTTCAATATTTGCTAATTCAACATTATTTGAACTAGATCTTGTTATCATCACACTATACATTTTTGTACTACCGTCTTCTGCCGTTACCTCAATTGATATTGCATTTGATCCTACATTTAGACCGATACCGTCACTTGCAGTACCACTATTCACTGCTACACCATTAACCTTTACGCTTGATGTGCCTTCTGCAAGGCTTGGTGTCACAGTCATGCTTGTAATATCATTTGCGACACTTACTGTGTAGTCCAGTGTTGACGCATCAAATATTGGTGACAGACTCCCTTCACTTAAAAGGAGACTACTTAAATTTGCATTGCTATTACTTTCCCTTGTCACTGCAAGACTATACGTTTTTGTGCTACCGTCTTCTGCCGTTACCTCAATTGATATTGCATTTGATCCTACATTTAGACCGATACCGTCACTTGCAGTACCACTATTCACTGCTACACCATTAACCTTTACGCTTGATGTGCCTTCTGCAAGGCTTGGTGTCACAGTCATGCTTGTAATATCATTTGCGACACTTACTGTGTAGTCCAGTGTTGACGCATCAAAGACTGGCGACAGACTGCCTTCACTTAAAATGATATTACTTAAATTTGTATTATCATTAACTATAGTCACATTAGCTGGCATATGATTATAACCACTACTTCCAATGCCTAATTGTCCATATATATTGGCACCCCAAGCTTTTACACTGCCATCTCCCATTAACGCTATTGCATGACTACCACCAGCTGCTATTTTCTGTACTTCTGACGATGAAAAAACATCTATAGGCCTATAGACTCCTTGTGATCTTTCTACGCCAATTTGGCACAAAGTATTCATTCCCCAAGCTTTTACACTGCCATCTTCCATTAGTGCAAACGTAAAGTATCCCCCAGTTACTAACTCTTTAACGCCTACTAAGTCTGGGATTTCTACAGGGGTATGTTGGTCATTAGAGTAACCATTTCCTAACATGCCCCAATAATTACCCCCAAAAGCTTTAACCGTGCCATTATTCAACAACGCCAAAGTAAAAGAGCCACCTGCAGCTATTTGCTTCACACCATTTAATCCAGGTATTTCTATTGGACTAAGTTGGTAATCAGTATTTCCTATGCCTAATTGACCATCATAATTATGCCCCCAAGCCTTTACAGTACCATCATCCATCAATGCTAAAGTATGGCCATTTCCAGCTGCTAATTGTTTGACGCCTAACAAACCCGGTAAATCAACTGGAATACTTTTACTTGTTCTATTCCCTATACCCAATTCTCCAAAAGAATTATTCCCCCAAGCCTTTACACCGCCATCATTCATCAACGCTAAAGAATGTGTAGCGCCTAAAGCTAGTTGCTTAACACCAGTTAAGCCTTGTATCTCTATTGGACTGTTTTGGTTAGTAGTATTTCCTATTCCTATTTGACCTGATCCATTATTTCCCCATGCCTTTACACTGCCATCATTCATCAATACTAAAGCATGTGTACCGCCAGAAACAATTTCCTTCACACCAGTTAAGCCTTGTATTTCTATTGGACTACTTTGATGATCATTATTTCCTATGCCTAATTGACCTGATCCATTATTTCCCCATGCCTTTACACTACCATTATTCATTAGTGCTAATGTATAATTACTGCCTGCAACTAAATGATTTACATCTACAAAATCCACTAATTCTGTTGGAGAACTTTGGTAATTTGTAATTTCTGAACCTAGTTGGCCATAATAATTATATCCCCATGTTTTAACACTCCCATCATCCATCAATGCTAAACTATGTTCATATCCAGCTGTCAATTGCTTCACTCCACTTAGCATTAACGCTTCTACAGGGCTATTTTGATTACTTGTATTGCCTATGCCTAATTGGCCATGATAGTTATATCCCCATCCTTTTACACTGCCATCATTCATCAATGCTAAAGTATATTTATTACCAGCTTCCAATCGCTTCACGTCCACTAATCCTGGAACTAATAGCGGACTATTTTGAGTTTCTGTATTTCCTATACCCAACTGACCATAATAATTATACCCCCACGCTTTTACTCTGCCATCATCCATCAATGCCAAGGTATGTGTTCCTCCAGCTGTCAACTGATTCACGCCTACTAAGCCTGGTACTTGAACCGGACTAGGTTGGTTTGCAGTATTTCCTATACCTAACTGACCGTAGTAATTATATCCCCATGCTTTTACACTGCCATCATTCATCAATGCTAATGTAAAATCATCTCCAGCAACTAATTGCTTCACTCCTGTTAAACCTGGTACATCTACAGGACTAAGCTGGTTATCAGTATTCCCTAGCCCTAATTGACCAGAGACATTTGATCCCCATGCCTTTACAGTGCCGTCATCCATTAATGCCAAACTATGTGAACCACCCGTTTCTATATCTTTTACTCCTACTAATCCAGGCACTTCTACTGGACTATTTTGATCATCAGTATTCCCTAGCCCTAATTGACCATAATAATTAGTTCCCCAGGCCTTTACACTGCCATCATTCATTAAAGCAAAAATAGAATTATTACCAGAAACTAATTTTTTTACACCTAACAAATCTGGTATTATAACAGGTTTACTCTGATTATCTCTATTCCCTAATCCTAGTTGACCAGAGCCATTATATCCCCACGCCTTTACACTGCCATCATCCATTACTACTAAGCTATAATTATTTCCAGCAACTAACTGTAGTCCAGAATTCTCAGCATATGTAGGTACTGGCTGGTACAAAGAAAAAAACATCGTAATTATTAATATTTTAGCAAGTAAACTTCGCTTCAAATTCATTTTTATAACCCCATTTTATATGTATTAATATTTCATTGTTTTTAAACGTATATAAAAAGTTGGATAATGATAACTCCGTAATTATCATTATCCAACTTTTTTCTAAAACGTATTATTTACTTCATAACTTTCTCTAAAAATGCATTAACATCATTTTGAAATACTGTTGCCTTTTCTTCCTTAACTATTAGTTCATAATAGTTCACTTCAAAATATGTTACATCCAACGCTTGATACTCACCCCACAATTCATTATCAGGGCCAAAATTTTCAACACCATCATACCAATCGGACAATTGTTTTCTAGCAACCGATAATTCTTCTCTGTAATCATGTTCCGTCTTGATAAGTTCCAAATATTCCCTACAAGTATCCATGCACGCTTCAATGTTTTTAGAATCACCTAAAACTTCAATTTCAATTTCATCAACAACATCTTTTGTGACATCAGCACTTACCAAGGCAAGATTTGCTTTATAAACAATTATTCTTAAATTATCACACTCTCTCTTTGATTTAAATAATTCTGGCACCTCAGTTAAGAGCTCTTCAATAGCAGGTACACGCTCATCTAACATTTTATATTGAACCTTCTTAATTGTAGGTCGTGTCCCAGAGACAACAAATTCTACAATTTTTTTGTTGCCTTCTCCATCAAGTTTATCCTTCTCTGTATCTAAGATATGTAATTCACATGTCGTTTCATCAGCTACTATTTCACTAAATTTCAAATAAAGTGTCATTTCATCTTCTTTATACCAAGAATAAGTACACGGAATAATCTCCTTAGACTCTTGTTGAACAATATAGACAAGCGCCTCATAATCAATTCCTTCAAAAGAAGAGTTCGATTCTAACCACATTAATCCATCTTTATATAATGAATCTGACATTTTGGTAACCTCATTAACTAGCTCAACATCTTTAAACTTAAGTACATTCCCTGTAACTATTTTTGGTATCTCTTCTTTCAAAATATCATCTTCATTAATAATGCCTACTGTTTTTGTTTCGCCATTCCATGTTACTTTGTAACCTAAAGCTTCACTAATAAAACGTACTGGTACATATGTTCTTTCATTCCTTACTACAGCTGCTGTATCCATTGTACTCACTTCACCATTAATGGTAATTTCATTGCTACCAATAGCCAAGGTAATTTTCTCATCGTTATTTGTAATCAAAACCGAGCTTGTTTCAGCAACCCAACCAACTTCTGCTCCAAGTGCTTCTGCCACAAATCTAACAGGAATCATCGTTCTACTCTCTTCACTAACAAATGGCGCTGCTTCAGATTCAACAGCTTTTCCATTGACTTCCACTGTTATACCATCTGCAAATGCTAAACTTGATAAAGCCAAAATAGATACCATTAAACACATTACAATTTTTTTCATCTTCCTACCCCTTTATGTATTTTTTTACCAGTGTTAAGCGTCACTGGTTACCGCTTAGAACCAAATTGCACTTTCAATTAGGCAATTCATTGACAAAAAAACCACTATAATACTAGTATTATTTTGTAAATGAACTACTATTAATTATACATTTTATACTTTTTTTTACAACACCAATATACATAATTATTGGTATAGCCATAAGGGAATAGAAGTTATTTATTACCAAATTACATCTTACTGCACTCTATATCAATAATTCGGTGTGGGTGTAACAAATGGTGTAGTAGCCCAGTTAACTCCATCAAAACCATTAACTTAAAAGTACTCTACGAACACCATTCAACTCGATGGTTAGATTCAACGTATAAATCGTAACACCCATATTTAAGACATCATAAAACCCACTTAAACTGAAATTGCAACAGTTTAAGTGGGTTCTTTAATTTAGGATATTCTGCCTATGGTCATCATATTGTTTGTGGACCATAAACATAATAAGGGCAGCGATTGGTTAATCGCCGCCCCTAAGACTTTAAAATTATCTATTCATTCTAATTACCACTGGTGGTCTTTTCTTAAAACTTCCTCAGTTACCATGAAATACTCCATATTAATAAAAGACCTACCGTCTGTATATTTGCCATCTCCCCAAGTCGTGTCAATGTATAAGTCTTGTCCACCGACTCTGATCTTGGTCCAAGCATGGCCTTGGTTGGTTATCTTAGAGGTTCCAGAGATATACTCAAGGTCTAAGCCACAGCGACTAGCAATCAAGTTATAGAGTTCTGTATACCCTTGGCAAACAGCCTTTTGGTTAAGGACTGCTCCGTAGGCATTATGGCTGATGCCATTAAAATCATAATCATATTCTAAATAGTTGACAATCCAAATATATAAAAGTTCTGCAATCTCCTCGTCACTTTTAGAAGATGATAAGTCCCCTCGCTCTGCAAATTGTTCAATAACAGAGTCTGCTGCCTTAATAATTTCTTCAGTGGCCAATCGTAGATTTTCATCTGTCATAGCAGTACTCGCGAGGGTTACTTCTGCGATCCATTTGTCTCCTGTTCCACTTAAGCGAATGATACGCTCATCAAAGAATGAGTTTAAGCCGGTCGACTTCGTCTTCACTTCATCAAGGGACTTCTCAAAGTAAGCATACAGTAAGTCATAACCTTCCTGTAGGGACAAGTTCCCTTTTATATCATCTGAAATCTCAACATTTAACTGATAGTGACCCGATGCCATCATGTAGTGGAGCATCTTTGTTAAGTCTTCTTGTGAGCTAATCTTACCCGTGTAAACCGCCTCATTTGAACTAATCACTGGTTTTAAGTTAAAACCGTGTACTGTTGGCGTCGAAGTCACCAATTGATAAAGGGTTGATTCAGCAGGTACTTCTACACTAGGTAAGTTGCAGATTTCTGTTGGCTTATCCGCCTCTTCTAACATAAGGTCTTCTGATGTAACCGCCTCTGTTTCAGAAGGGCTTGTGTCTTCCTTCACCACCATATCCACACTTGGTCTTGTCTTAGGCGCTGGCTCCCCATAGGCAATGGCCGAATCTATTAAGACCGTTTGGGTCTCACCATCCCAATTAACGCCGAAGTCAAAGACCTGGCCCAGATCTCTCAGCTTAAAATAATTGTTACCACCGATAGTATAGGCCTTTAAAATTACATCCTTACCATCCTTATAAATTGGCGACGCATTTAGAACACCCTCTTTAGGGGACTTATAACCGTTTTCCATTTCTCCCCCAACGGTTTGGTAAACAGCACCACTTACGAGGTCGATGGCACGCCTGTCATTGTCCCACGTCACCCCAAACTGCTTTTCAGATCCATTTAGGACATAGGCCACATCTCTTAGTTTGAAATAGTTGTTGCTTTCAATAATATAGGCATCAAAAGCTGTCTTCTTTCCATTTACTAAAATCGTCGAATTAGACGGTGTAGTTTTAACCCTCGTTATAGGCTTAGCAGCAGGAACTTCTTCTGCTACTGGCGTGTCTTCTACAACAGGTGTTCCCTCAACGACTGGCGTCTTGGTAGGCGCCCCCTCTTTTCTAAACTGAATGATATGGACGTCTTGATAATCCAACATCTTGTCGTAAGTCATTTCCACACCATTTGGTACAAACTTGGTTTTAATGATGATAAATACGTCCTCATCATCTATAGATGATTTGGCGCTATCTCCAGTAGAGAAATTGGTACGGGTATAATAATGGGCCCTATTAATAGAGATCTTCCCTTTGTAAGACTGGTCCTTGTCATTGACCAAGACCTCATCCATAATAACTGGTTCACCATTGATACCTGTTACACCGCCGTAGGCTTTTTTACCACCCATATTGATACAGAAGGCATCAATGGCGAGGGTGTCAGCAAACTGGCCCTTGTTGATATAGGCGTAGTCCAAATAAGTGTCTTCATCCCAAATTTCTACTGTATAAGTCTCCCCTATTTCTCCATAACCAAAGACATAGGGTCTAAAATTAAAATCACTTTCATATGTTTCAACAATACCCTGAATCGGACTAAAGCCACTGTCTACAGAAGCCACCGTTTCTTGGTCCTCATGCAGGTCTAAGTCCATATACTCAATACTATGAGGATTCTTGGCCTCAAAATACCTAGCGGCATAAGTCCCGCTAGTGACATAAATATTCTTGAAATAGGTGCCTTCAAAGGCATCATCAGCGATATAGTTAATAGAAGCTGGTAGATAGATGCTGGCATTTCTACCCTTACACTGGGCAAAGGCCTTTGACTCAATGCGCTTGACCCCTTCTTCAATCTTAATAGTCTCAAGTCCTGTGTAGTAAAAGGCACTTTCTGAAATCGTCTCCACACTAGCAGGAATAGTAATGGCCTTGAGTTTGATATTACTATTAAAGGCCGATACACCGATTTTTTCTAAAGTCTTGGGTAAACTAATAGATGAAAGCTCTAAACAATAAGAAAAAGCACTGTTGCCAATCTCTTTTAGATTACTTCCTAAACTGACCGATTGTAGTTTTAAACAGTAGGAAAAAGCCTTATCTTCTAGAACTTGAAGCTTATTTGATAACTGAGCCTCTAGTAGGCCCGAGTTACCCAAAAAGGCTTCTTTACCAATCCGTTCAACAGAATCTGCCATGTAAAGATTACGAAAACTATCCTTGTCTCGATCATTTGGCCCCCTAAAAGAGCCTTCTGGTACTTCCTTGAGACCATATTCGATTCTCAATACTTGTAACTTTGGGATCACCAAATAGCGGTAATCGAAAGCATATGGTGCCAACTTCGTCACACTAGAAGGAATAATCAATTCTTCCAAATTAGGTGCCACGAAATTGTTGGTATAGGGACAGGCTGTATTAAAGTTCAGCTCTGTCAAATGACTCGGAAAGCGATAAGTGCTTTCCTCTACTGAAATCTTTTCTGTGAGTGCTGGTTCCCCCTCTGCAAACACCACACTTGTCGGCGCTATGGCCCCTACTAAAAATGTCGCCGTACAGGCTATGGCCAGTAACTTTTTAAACTTTTGCATTTAACCACCCTTGTCTTATGTATTTTTTGTTATCTCTTCCAGAATTAAGCGCTTCTGCTAGCGCATCCCCTAACAGACGAATGTAACATTTGCACATTTTTCCATCTGTTTATTATTTTACCACAAGGAGTTTGAGTTGGGCAACGATGACTTAAAAGCACGACTTAGAAGCATAACAAAACCCGCTAACACTGTGTTTCAAAAGTATTGGCAGGTTTATTTTATCTTTCATATCTTGTAGAGGTACAGCAAACTATGCACACCTAAATTTGAACATACCTAGTTACACTGCCCTCTTAAATGAGCGCATAGCTTATTCAAGAATCTCAAGTTCAACAAGCATTTCTCTGGCATAGTCTTTTGCTTCACTTCCACTCACTTCATCACCAACAAGCATCGCTGAAAATGCATACTCATTTTCACCCCATTTCACATATCCGACAAACCAAGCGACATTGCTATTTTGCCAATTGACAGCTGTACCAGTCTTTCCTGCCAGAGTATAAGAATCATCCTTCTCCTGAACGATTAATTCCTTCACCAACTCCATATGCGCCTTCTTAAAATGAAGCTCTCCCTTATAAAGCTTTGTAATAAATTCTACCTGATCTATTCCAGAAACTAATAATGTATTATTGAGCCAAAACTGTCCAATATTACTCGATTGATTCATCTGCCTTTCATCGTAATAGCCATAGCCGACTTTATCAAGGTGCCAAATCATCCTTTCATTCCCAATTTCCTTGGCCACCTCACTGAAGTACCATACGACAGAGTTATCAATAGCCGACTCAAGGGTATGATCCTCGTTCCAACTTTCTATCTTCCTGACCTCTCCATCCCATTTTCTGAGACTATCACTTGGATCTATCACACCCTCTTCTAATCCTATTAGCGTATGGAGTATCTTAAAAGTTGATGCCGGAGACTCCCCTGGCAAATAGCCATCCATTGAGCTAACAAGCCTTCTGTCATTGTTTATGTCGTAGATGATGAAATACTTGTCCACATCATCGAAATCACCCTCAAAACCGATCTCTCTGTTTGTCAGTATCGTAGGATCATTGTCTACCATCTTGTAGGCATCATCCATTAGACATGAATCAATAACACTTCTTGTAAACGCCTCATTATGAGTCCTTGCTGATATCTCAATCAACCTATCCTTCTTTTTCAGATTGAAAAGTTCCTGCCTTTCATCACTTTTCTTGACAAGTCGCTTTTCACCACTTTCAACATTGTATTCATACACACTGCCGCCGATGCTAAAATGACCCGCAGGATAACCATATATAAAGAGGAGCCTGTCATCATCAAGCCATATTGCTTCTTTCGGTGCCCCGTAGATGCTGACATCCACCGCCCTAGTTTTGCTACCCTTTTCTATATCATATATATACATTCCAGACCAGGCATCTTGCTCACCCGATACTAACACTAGTTTAGATTGATCAGGGGAGAGTTGGATTGAATGAGCGTACTCATCAAGTACTTTCTTTTCCCCGTCAACTTCAATGCCTATTTTATCCCAGTCTAGCCGATATACGCCTCCATCATCATACTCAGCCACGACCTCATAGGCATCATCATTTATAAGCCTATCGAAGCTATCGACTTCACTTATGTACTGAATCTTCCCTTCTTCTCTATACCAAAATTCAGTAGAGTTGTCTTCTTTTTTAAAGTAGGCGACCACATCTTGAAACTCATCATTTTTTTCTTCATTCCACACCCTGATTAATAGACCAATATAATCTCTATTATTGGGTAGCAGACCTATGAAGTTCTCATTCTCAAGTGGTTCATAAAGCAGCGTCAGTTCTTTATAAGTAAGATTAAATATGTAAACACCTTGTTGATTATTTCCGCGGTCTGATATCACTAGAAGATTGCCAGCGTCTATCCACGATATATCCCTTATCATGTCCTCATCTTCCCTTTTATAGAAGTGCGTAAGTTCATTTCTCTCATAATCATATGTGTAAAGGACCGTACTTCCCGTACCAACTTCAGCTATATAAGCGATCTTATTTCCAGATGCAAAGATATCAAATTCTGAGATCCTGTAATTACTACGAATCAATGTACCGTACTGCCCATCGCCCTTGATCAATAGTTCATTGTCATATAAGTATACTGCAGTGTCAGAACTCATTGTTGGTATGATGTCCCTTATCCCCTCAAAATCGCCTAGATACTCAGCTACATCAACTTCCTCTTCAATTGTTTCCGGTGCCCATACTTCATTATCACTTAAGTCTCTATTGGCAATAAAAACTATCATGATTATCAAAGCGGAAAGGGCAAACACGACACCAATCATCATCTTCTTTTTTCTATCCATACGTGCCTCCTCATATAATTATATAAAGCTTTAGTGATGCCTCTTCATTAACCCTCTTTCAAGAGGTTTACCTTCACAAGAAACTCATTTGATGTCAACGTAACAGTCGAACCATTACCCCAATTATACTACTAAACGACTACTTAATTCCATTAAATGGTGAAAGTATTCACACAAGCACAAAGTACTAACATCAATTGAAATCACCTGTTCATTTATGCTAAAATTAGGACTTAGGGAAAATATAAAAAAATGGAGGAACAACAATGGGGATTCGACAAAAGTTACTTGGCGTGAGTGCAATACTCATCACAGTACCACTACTTATGATGGGGGGGAGCTCATACATAAAGGCATCTAATTTATTGGAAGATAATTTCATAGCCTCAAGTGTGTCGCTAAATCAAGAGATTTCAGCTTCACTTGAGAGTGAATTTACTGGCTATCTAAATGGCATTCAGGCACTAGCGGGGAATTATAATGCCAAAACAATTATTGAACATCCTGAGTACGAAAAATACTTAATGGACGCTGTAAAACTTTATGTAGAAAATTATCCTTCTGCTGAGTCGGCATATGTTGGCGTTCAAGATGGTACAATGCGTATCTATCCAGACTACAAATTTGATAGTTCGTATGATCCACGTCAAAGAAGCTGGTATAAGTTAGCCAAAGAAACGAAAGCGCCTGGATGGACACCTTTATTCCAGAGTGCCTCAACAGGAAAATGGTCTATCTCTGGTACAGCACCAATTTTCAACGAACAAAATAAATTCATCGGCGCAGTAGCGACCGGCTTAGATTTATCATCAATCTCAAAAAAAATTGGCGACAAGAAAATTGGTGAAACAGGCTATGTTTTTGTAGTTGATCATACAGGCTTAGTTATTGCCCATCCAAACAGTGATAACGTTGGAACCTTGCTTCCTATTCCAGAAATACAAACAGCATTAGATGAAGGAAATCAAGACGGTGTTGTGCATTATGAAATGGAAACAGCCGATGGTGACATCATCAAAAAAATTGCCGTTTACGAATACATGAACTCTATGGAATGGTATATTTTAACAACTATTGATTACAGTGAAATTACCAATTCCACAAGTGTCCTGATTAAGAATACATTCCTCATTGGACTTATCACCTTATTACTGGCAGGTCTTGTATCATTGCTTGCTGCCAAATCACTGATAAAACCAATTACAAGTCTCGTTTCAAATATGGGTCAAGTTGAAGCTGGTGATTTAACAGTCCAATCAAACATCAAACGTAGAGATGAACTCGGTGTACTATCAACGAGCTTTAACAACATGATCTCAAATGTACAGAAGCTTGTTCAGAGTGTATCAGCAGTAACGCTTCAAGTTGCCGATGCTTCACAAAACTTAGCAGGTAGCGCAGAGGAAGTTAGTGCCTCTTCTACAGAAGTTACAGAAACAATTGAAGAAATTGCAAAAGGTGCTTCAGAGCAAGCAATTGACACCCAGAACGCAGTTCAAATCGCCGACCAATTAGATCAAAAGTTCAGCCATCTTCAAAATATTTCAGAAGGAATTGCAACAACAGCAAGCACCGTTGAGAACGCCAATAAAAAAGGATCTATCGTGTTAAGCGACTTAAAAGACAAATCTGACAATAACAACGCTTCAACACACCGAATAGCAAAAGCAATCAACGAGTTGGAAGAAAAATCAAAAGATATCGATAGTATCTTAGTCACCATTACTACAATTGCAGATCAAACAAACCTACTCGCACTTAATGCATCCATAGAAGCCGCAAGAGCAGGAGAACATGGCAGAGGGTTTGCGGTTGTTGCAGATGAAATTCGTAAATTAGCTGAGGAATCCAGTAATTCAGCAGATAAAATTGGCCAAATCGTGTCGATGATCCAGGTACAAACAGGCACAACAGTTCAAATAATGGATGAATTCAAAGAGAACTCCGCCAGCCAATATTCTGCAGTTGAAGAAATGGATAAGAGTTTCTCAGAAATTTCTCTGTCAATTGATACTGTCGGTAAGCAAATAGAAGAAATTGATGATTACATTGGTGAGATGTTAGAAGACAAGAATAAGATTGTTTCATCCGTGACTAATATTTCTTCAGTTTCTGAAGAAACGGCAGCAGCAAGCGAAGAGGTAAGCGCATCAATGGAACAACAGAACGCAGCAATCGATACGGTAGCATCGGCTGCTGAACAACTTAACGAACTCTCTATTCAATTAAGTGCTGAACTCAAAAAATTCAAGATTTAAAAATATGAATTATGGCATAAAACCCCGTATGACTGCTACAAAAGCAATGATGCGGGGTTAATTTTTTATATCTTCTCTATTTCAACCAAACAATCGTAATAGGCAGTACCATCTCCTATATCAGTGACTCTTCCATAAATCAACTTGTTGGCACAGGCACCATGGGCTTCATCCCACCCTTCAAAAACATTGGCCATACCTTCTTTTACTGAGTTGCCTACCTTGGCAGTTATTAAAATCTCACCATTGTCATTGTAGACCCTTACGCGATCACCTGTCTGAATATTTCTTTTCATGGCATCAACAGGATGCATGTCAACCTCAGGGGTGTCATGCTTCTGTGATAGTTTCATTTCTATAAACTGCGAGTTAATACGTTCTTTAGGATGTGTGCTAAGAAAATGAATCGGATACTTCCTGAACAAGTCAGGTGTTGTCGCCTTGCTTTCCATCAATTCAGTGTATCGAGGTAGTGGATCTTGATCCCACTGGCGCATTTGCTCACTGTACACCTCGATCTTTCCACTTGGTGTATCGAATATCATATCCTCAAATGCAATGTTCTTATACCCATCAATGAGGTAAGGGGCATCAGCTAGTTCCTCGTAGGAGGTATCAAAACCGTTCACCTTTAGGAAATTATTTATAAATGTCTCATCAACGATTGGCAGTTGGGCCATATCAAATCCCATTGTCTTTCCCAAGGCTCTAAATATCTCAGGTTCTGATTTACTCTCCTCAAGAGGGTCTACCAATTTTTGAAGTAGGTGAACATAGGAATCTCCATAAACGGATATTAAATCATCCTTTTCAGCAAACATTGCTGCGGGCAAAATAAGGGTTGCAGCTTTAGCCGTATCCGTCATGAAATGATCGACGACAACAGTGAAGTCTACACTGTCCAGTGCTTTTCTCATGGCATTGGTGTTCGGCGAACTGGTTACCGGATTGGCCTTTTCAATCCACATAAATTTTATCCCCGGATCCAACGCATGCAGGTCTTGGGCAATTTTCCCTATGTGAATCCTAGCCTCCATTCCAACGGTGACATCTGCCAACACTGGCCACTTAAACCGCGGGATTTGGTTGTCTGTGAAATAAAGACCACCACCGCTGACGCCTATGCTGCCAGTTAAGGCCGGCAATACACAAACGCAACGTTCGGTTTGTCCACCGTTGGTATAACGGGATTTACCCGTACCGGTAACAAGGGCATAAATAGGATTCTTTTCTATAGCCGCTACGATTGTCTCCAAGGCTTCTAATGTAAGCTCTGTCTTTTCCAATATATAAGGGATTGTGTAGGCCTCAAGACGCTCCTTGTATGCTTCGAATCCCAATACATGCTCATTGATAAATGCTTCGTCACAAACACCTTTTTCGACAAGGCGTTTGGCGATACCAATTGCTAAAAGGCCATCCGTACCCCCTCGAGGATGAATTCTTATGGCTCCTTCAATCATGGTTTCACTCACCCGTGGATCAATAACGATTAGCTGACTTCCTTTTGCTACTGCCTTTTTTATGTGTCTCATACGATGAATATTCGTATGCGCAGGATTCGACCCCCATACAATAATAAGTTTAGCATTCTGCAAATCCTCGTTGTTATTATGTTTTACGACATTGCCGTAGGTATACTTCACCCCCATCTTACCAGCATCATTACATAAGCCCCCATAAGCTGAAGTCACTTTTCCATACTGGGACCAAAAATAATTTGCATAATCGTTAAATACCCCTGCATGCCCCCAACTATTCATGTACATAACCGCTTCCGTACCATGATGTTTTTTGACTTGAGTCAGTTGATTAGCAATCAACGTCAAGGCATCCTCCCAAGAAATCCGATTAAATCCTTTACCGTTTTTATCTTTTAATAGGGGATATCTTAAACGATCAGGATGAACCAAGCGTTTCACATAAGATGCCCCTTTCACACATAGAGCCCCTTCAGAATTATTATTAATAGCGTTGCCTGCAATCTTTGTAATTTGACCTGCTTCGACAGTTGCCTTAAAAGAACAGCTTCCGAAACAATCCCGTGGACAAACAGTCGTATAGACGCCATCTACTTTATATGACATAGAATCCTCCCTTTTTTGAGTAATTATCATCATTATACTACGATGACATCTACAAAGCCATTGCAGAACTGATGCCCGCTTAGACATATTTGCTAGAATAGGCCTGAAATGAGAACAGCGAGCAACGCGTACGCGTCGCTCTGCTCGCGTTAGGCGAGCAATATGAACAGCGAGCAACGCGTACGCGTCGCTCTGCTCGCGTTAGGCGAGCAATATGCCCTTAGATACGAAGGACCATATGAGAATGTATTCTCATATGGTCCTTCGTATCTAAGGGCATGCTGTTCTTATTTATCACGAAAAAAAACGCCCATCACAAAGTGATAAGCGCCAGTTACAAATAGGTTTTAACTCATTTGCATTTCTTTTAGGTTATTCTTGTAGTTGCTAATAACGCCTTGAGAAAAGGACTCACAAAATCAACGATCCACCGATTTTGTCAGAATTTTCAACTGGTTTTATTAGTCGCTACAAGCGAATCACGAAAAGAACTCTTAATCTTGAGATTCTGGTAACGACTCAATCTTCTCATTAATTTGATCCATTGTCGCAGGATATCCTAGTGCTGACAATTTAGTCATGTATCTGTTGACCAACTCATCTTCTCCATTGATTGTTGCAATAATTGCTAGGTTATAATAGGGAATCGAATAATCGCTATCCACTTCTACAGCTCTTTGTAAGCTTTCTTCGGCTTTTACATATTGTCCCATTTCAATACACCCTGCTCCGATATTGTTGTAGGACATCGCTACCGTACTATGGGTATAAACACCAAAATTCAACACTGTTGTCTTTTCTTTATCTGGACTGTCTTTGACTTCTTTTAAATAAATCAAGAACATATTAATCGCTTCATTGTAACGTCCTTGCTTGTGTAATTTTCTAGCAACATTGAATGTTTTAAGATTCTCCTTTTGCTTTCTATTATGCCAAATGATAAATAGTTGTATTGCCAACAAAGCAGCAAATCCTTTCATAATGCCTAAAAAGTAAAAATTTGCACCGACAAATAACGCCCCGCCACCGATTAACACAGTTAAAAAAGTTTTTGATTGTTGAATCCTTGTCATAGTTCCCCTCCAGTAATTAAGCTATTTCCTCGTCCAAGTCTGCCATCTATTTCTGCCCATTGTTTTCGCTTCGTAAAGTGCTTCATCGACTTCTCCAATAACCTTGCCACAAACCGAAGCTGTTTTAGGTACTGTTGTCAGAAGCCCCATACTGACTGTCACAATGTTATGTGGATCATTTTGTTCATGGGCCAAACTCATTTTTTCTAATTCCAACTGAATTTTTCTTGCAATTTTTTGAGCTTCAATATCACTTTTGTTAGGTAATACGATTAAAAACTCTTCCCCACCATATCGACCTATGTATTCCGTAGAGCCAGTCAGCACTTTCTTGGCACAATTAACGACCTTCTTAAGCACAACGTCCCCTTCGACGTGACCATAGTAGTCGTTATAACGCTTGAAATTATCTAGGTCCACCATCATCAAGGACATTGGCAATTGATACTTTGCACAGTCCGCCCAATGTGTTTGAAGTAAATCCTCAATCCCACGCCTATTGTATGTACACGTCAAAAAGTCTTCCCTGCTCATGTTTTCAAGGCGAGATTTCTCTGCTTGTACTTGAGTAAGTTCCTTAATTTTGCGTTCTAATTCATAGGTGGTGATTTCTAATTGTCTTCTCTGTTGGTACAATTCCTTAAAGGTATTAACCTTACTTCGAAGGGCCATTGCATCAATCGGTTTGAACAAGTAATCCACCGCACCAATTTCATACCCTCTAAATATTGCTTTTTTTTCTTTGCTGATGGCCGTTACAAATATGATAGGAATTTTCTTTGTTCGCTCAATGCTTCTAAGTAATTCGGCCGTTTCAAATCCATCCATTCCCGGCATCTGAACATCCATCAAAATTACGGCAAAAGAATGATTTGAACACAGCTTTAATGCTTCCTCTCCAGACAAAGCATTTATAACATTTATTTCAGCATCATTTAAGACACTATTCATAACCAAATGATTTTCTTTAACATCATCAACAACCAATACATTTACTTTCTCATCCATTTTATGTCCCCTAACGCGATTATATGATCTTTTTCGTATATATCTTATCTGATTCATATGTTGTCGAATAAGACTTTCTGACAATACTTTTTTGAAGTGTCTCCTGTTTTCCCAAACACAAGACACCACCTTTTTTTAAACTATTATCCAATAGTGACAAGACTTTTTCTTTAAGCATCGGATTAAAATAAATCAATACATTTCTACAAATCACGACCGTCATTTCTCCAAGATCTTGATCTCCAACCAGATTATGTTGATGGAAGGACATATTTCTTTTAACAAACGGTAAACAAGTCATTTGTGTATCTGACAGCTCAAAATAATCGCTGACATTTTTGCAACCACCTGTCTCTTTATAGTTTATCATAAATGTCTCCAATTGTTCTAAATCATATACACCTTTTTCCGCAACTTCTAGAACACCACCATTAAAATCCGTCCCATAAAGATGACAACGCTCAAGCAATCCCTCTTCATGGAGAAGCATTGCCATCGAATAAACCTCTTCACCGGTAGAACATCCAGCGTGCCATATTTTGATCTTAGGAAATGATTTCAGATAGGGCACTATTTCTTTCCTGAAGGTTCTAAAGAAAGATGGGTCTCTAAAAAAAGAAGTGACATTTATCGAAAAATCCTTTATAACCTCTTCAAAATAGCCCTCATCGTTAAGCAACTTATCCTGCAAAGCCGATATAGTGCCTAATTGCTCTTCTTCAACATGCTTTGCAATTCTACGTTTCATGTGAACTTTGCTATAGTCTCTAAAATCATAACCATAAGCCCTATAAAGCGCTTCAATAAACAATTCTACTTCGATTTCCTGAAACTTATTCATACAACCATTCCTCAATAGTTTCTAATAACAACTCTGAATCCACCGGCTTTGTCATGTAGCCATTGGCGCCGACAGATAGACATTTCTCCTTGTCACCTTTCATCGCCTTCGCTGTAAGAGCGATAATCGGCACATCCTTGGTGCAATCCAGCGCTCTTAACTCTTTAATCGTCTCATACCCATCCTTGACTGGCATCATGATATCCATCAACACAAGATCTACACTGCCACCCTTATCAAAATAACGAATGCATTCGTCTCCATCAAAGGCAGTAACAACATTTATTTGATATTGCTCCAAGAGTTGAGTCAACGCAAATGTATTTCGTTCATCATCGTCAACAACCATTACACTGCATTGCTGAGTCCCAAAATCAAATAGCTTTCGCTCCTGAATCTCCTTGTTGTCAGTTTCTTTGCTGTCACTTGTTTTTTTCATGCCAAAAATAAATCTTTTTACTTCTTCAATTAGACGGTCCTTTGATTTTTCACTTTGTAGAATAACTTCATCAGAATGCCTTGATATCTCTTTGAAGGATGCTTCAGAAAATCCTTTCGACGTATAAATAATAATCGGCAATTTTTCTTCTCTATCCTCATTGACTCTTGTGATAAACTCTACACCCCGCATATCGTCTAACTCTACATCGACGATAACACATTGGTAAGATCCAGATTTTATTTTCTCAATACCATGGCCCCCGCGATCCACTCGGTCTATCATAACATTTGCTAAATCGCCAAAGTGTTCAAAGGATTCTCCTCCACACTCTCCTACTACCAAGAGTTGATCGAATCCCTCTTTGATAGCTGCTTCAATTTTGCTGAGTGTGCTATAAATCGTTTTTATATCGACAGGTTTCTTCAAAAAACCAATAACGCTCTGTGGCAATGTTAGCTGCTCTTCTTCAGAACCGGAAATAACATGAATAGGAATCTGAGCCGTTTTATCATCTTTCTCCAGCCTTTCTATCACTTTAACACCATTAATATCCGGTAATCCAAGATCTAGGAGTATTCCTTGCGGTTCAAACCTTTTTGCCAGCTCAATCCCCTCAGCCCCAGTATGCGCTAGGAGGACATGATATCCCTGATCCTCAACCAATGATTTTAGAACCGTCGCAAAATTTTGGTCATCCTCGATAATCAATAAGGAGTGACGCTCTGAATATTCATTTTGAGGCTCTATAACCACCTCATCAATTTCTTCGACTATAGGTAGGGTCATCATAAATCTACTGCCAGTACCTTCAGTACTTTCTACACGAAGCGATCCACCTAATAATGTGGTCAATTCTCTTGAGATGGATAATCCAAGACCCGTGCCACCATATTTTCTACTGGTCGTACCATCAGATTGCTGAAAAGATTCAAATATTTGTTCCTGCTTGTCTGCTGGAATACCGATCCCTGTATCTTCAACTTCTATCACCAGATAATTTTTACTGTTATAACGGTGCAATTCATCACTTGCCAATCCACGTATCTTTAAATGTACTCTACCACTCTCAGTAAATTTCACTGCATTTGACAAAAGATTTTTAACAATCTGGTTGAGTCGCCCAGAATCAGATACAATTGATTCTGGGCACTCAGGTGCAATACTCACTTCAAATCCTATTCCTTTTGATTCCGTCAGCGGTGTAAACAATTCTTGATGTTGTTTGGTTATTTCACTGATATAAACCGTTTCCTTATGAATATCCAAATGACCTGCTTCAACTTTTGATAAGTCCAATATGTCGTTGATAATATTCAAAAGATCTTTTCCTGAAGTATAGATTGTTTTAGCGAAACTTTGCTCTTTATCATTCAATAATTTCGAATGGTCTCTTGATTCCAACAGTTCCGATAAAACAAGGATACTGTTAAGGGGGGTTCTTAACTCATGAGACATATTCGCCAAAAACTCCGACTTATATTGATTGGCAACTTCAAGTTCTGTATTCTTGGTATCCAAATCAATTTTTTGCGATTCCAATGCACTGGTATATTCAGCTAGCTCCTCGTTAGTCGCCTGCAACTCCTCTTGCTGAATCTGCAACTCTTCAGATTGAGTCATTGTCTTTTGCAGTAATTGTTTAACTTTTCCATTGATATCCGCCGTATGAATTTCTGCTGCAACAAGACTACTGATCACTGTAAAAAAGTCCTTGGTATCTTGGTCAAATGTTGTCAATGACCCAATTTCCATTATGGCCACAACTTCCTCATCAAATACGCATGGTACGACCACAACTGATGCTGGCGAAGTCTCACCAAACCCTGTTTTCAGTTTCAAGTAGCCCTTTGGTAAATCCTCTAAAAGCGCAATTTCTTTTGAGCGTGCAACTTCCCCTATAATGCCCTCGCCTCTTTCAAAAAAGTCATTCCTTAATGTTTCAGATGCAACACCATAGCCTGCCATCAATCGATAACCATCGTCTCTTTTTAAATAAATGGTTCCTAATGGCATATTCAGGTATCGGCATAAATAATCAACAATCAGCCGACTGAGTTCATTCAGATTTTCAACATCACGCACCGATGCATTGACACCGCTTTGCGCTTGATTGATCCAGTTCTGTTTATTGATACTGTCCATCATATTTTTCAGCGTCACCATAAATTTATTGAAAGCGCTCGAAAGCTGACCAATTTCATCTTCTTTGCTTTCGTCCATTCTGAATTCCAGGTCAACACTACCTTTGGTAATATCTTTAAAGGTTTGGGTCAACAATTGAATTGGCAATACAATTATTCTAATGAGATAACCACTCAAGATTATCGATACAAGAATAGCACTTAAAGAGAGAAGCACCATTTGCCGAATAAGTGCGCTGTTCTCCCTAACAATTCGTTCATTGGTCACTTTCTTTTCAGTGGTAACATCCTGGACAATTGCTTTTGTCAACTCAGTAACCTTGGGTCCAAGTATCCCCATGGATGCGATGAGTTCATCTTTTTCAACCAGTATTCTATTTAAAACGGTAAAATCCTTTCTATATAGAAGTTCATTGTCTAGGCTTTGCAGAACAATCTCCTGATTAAGAGTGCCATTTGATGCCAACACCAATGCATCTAAATAGCCTTTGAAAGTATCCAGTAACGCTACCGTTTCTATGTAATCATTAGGACGATGGAAGACATAGTACCTAAATGCAATAAACCTTGTATTCAACAAGTATTCAATCGATTTGGCACTGGTATGCAAAATAATCTCATCAGTCTCCTCGTTGGCATCTGATTCCAGCTGTCTTAGGTCACCCAGTAATGCATCCCCGTAAGTCGTCAGATTATAATGAATCTGTAGTTGCTCCTGGTCCAATACTTCTATTCGTCCAAAAGCGTTCTCATAGTTTTTAAGATATGCCTCTATATCCTTCATATATGCCAACCGACCAGCATTCTGGCTTTGTGATTTAAATTCTGTTACAACACTTTTCATGTCCTCAACACTGTCTTTAAACGCAACCAGTTCATCTGAACTACCATTAAACAAGTAACGTTCATAATGCACCCTCGACTGTAGCAGCTGTTCCTGTATACTATTGGCCAGCAGGGCTTCATTATTTATCTTTTTAAGCTCCCCAAGCTGCTCTGAACTATTCAAAAGCCCCTTAAAGCCCATAAAAATCGCAAAAAACATTATTGCAATAATACACCCTAAACTGATAATCAATTTGGTACGGAACTTTTTGTTTTCAAACCACTTCAACACATCGACACCCCGTCTATCACTTATTTTTAGTCATTACTATCATTTTAATCTATATATTGGACCCATTACAATAGATTTGTAAAAAAAAGTATAAAAAAACACCACCCAACTACGGGTGGCGTCATCATTCATTTATTTTGTTGCTATTTTTTTCAATTTACCGTTCTCGTCGATTTCAATATGCGTCAACTTAGCGATGTGTTTTACATCCTCTTTTTTCGCACATTCAATCACTAAAAACTTCTTTGTTACCGATTGCGTTTCTTTTTGAACGTCCTTGATAATTTTCAAAATCGAGTAAGGGTGATCTGGATCCTTTATAGCTAGAAGATTGACCCCTTCAGCCTTAACACCTGAAATTACAACTTCTTCGAAACTAACGTCCTTAGGATTTGTTACCACATGAAAATCAGCTGGTGCATTTAAATCGTCAATACCCTTTACTTGTTGAATTGAATGATCTGCTTTTGCATAAGTACTGATGGTTGCCAGTAACGGCAGGATGCCCCATCCTTTATGGCCAGATGCAATAATTGTACGTTTTTCTTTTACAGCTTCTTCAATCAACTGAACTTGTGTTTCTGTCATAAATGATTCATTTATTAATTTTTGAAACATTGGATGCATTGTATCATCTCCTCTATTCTATATAGTTTAATAACTCACCTATTAAATTCTATCAGCAGAAATAAAAAGAATCAAATATAGTTAATTTAATCTCAATGTTTTTTCTATTAAAATATTGAATACTCCAATGAAAAACTGTATGATGAGAGTCGTGAAATAAAGTGTTAATCGCCCTAAAAGGAGGCCCTATGAGCCCATTAAAACCCAAACGACGTATTTATTTAATATGTTCGACCTTTCTTGCAATGTTAATCATGGCAATTACAGATACAACAAAAGGAATACTCGTTCCTACTTTTAAAGAGACCTTTGGCATCAACAATACCGCCATCGGAACATTTTTACTGGTTGGTTCTCTCACTTACATGATCACTACATATTACGGCAGTAAAGTATGTGAGGCCATCGGTCAAAAACACACCATCATAATCGGAATGGCGGTTGCGGGTATAGGATTCTTGATGACGTCTTTTGCCCAAACTTTTCTACACATTATTATCGGATATGTCATAATAACCATCGGAATAGCCTCAACCGTTATTGGAATGAATACCGTTATCCCACTACTCAAAGTCAGTTATGTTGGCTTATTGATGAATTGGTTACACTTCTTTTATGGCGTAGGTTCCACGCTTACCCAAAAGATCACTGGATACCTTCTGTATACTGGTATCAGTTGGAGAACAGTTTTCATTGGCTATTTTGGACTATATATGATTGGCATACTATTTTATAGTTTCGTCACGCAACCTGAAGAAAGTCATGAGGAGAAACTGGCACGCAAAACACCAATTCAGCACAAAGGTCTATTGACTGCCTGTTGTTTCGCCCTAGGCTTCTACGTCGCCAGCGAAATGCAAACAGCCAACTGGATGTTAAATTATCTGAGGGTTGCAAAAGGTTTTAACACCAACGAAAGCGCAACATATATCGCACTATTCTTTGGTGTATTTTCCATTGGAAGACTTCTGGGTGGATTTGTTCTTGAACATATTGGTTATATGAAAGCCATTATTATATCATCTACATTAGCATTAATCCTTTATACAACAGGTCTTGTTATTGGTGGCAAAGCACTTTATTTAATATCACTGTCAGGCTTATTTTATGCCATCACATACCCAACCTTTATAACAGTGGTTCAAACGACATTTCCTAAAAATGCGACCCGTGCGACTGCAATTGTTTCAATGGTTGCTTCAGGCGTTGCCATGGTTGTCGGCTACCTCATTGGGGCATTAAATGATATAATAGGTGCTGGAACAGCAATATATATGATTCCGTCATCCATGCTCGTCTGCATTCTGATGATGACTGGTATCAGTAAGAAATTACAACTCATGCAAGAGGATGAAGGAAATGCCATCTTAATAAAATTATAAAAGGAGATTTTTATGAGAATAGGAATAATCGGTGCAATGTCGGAAGAAGTTGCACAATTAAAATCAGAAATGACTGTAAAAACCGAATTGAGAAAAGCTCAAATGGACTTCTATAACGGAGACTTGCTTGGCAAGGATATCGTTGTTGTGACAAGTGGTATCGGAAAAGTAAACGCTGCTGTATGTACACAAATCTTAGTCAATGACTTTGATGTGGATTGTGTCATCAATGTTGGTATCGCTGGTGGATTACACAAAACCATCTATCCAGGCGATATCGTTGTTGGCGAAAATCTTGTACAACACGATATGGACACGACATTCTTCGGTGATAAACTAGGTCAAGTACCACGTCTTGATACTTATGATTTCAAATGTGATCCAAAACTGATTGATATCGCAAAAGCGGCATGTGCAAAAATTGAGGGCCACAACTGCATGAGCGGGCGTATCGTTTCAGGCGACCAGTTCGTAGACAAAGCAGAAAAACTGCAATTCCTTCACGATGAGTTCGACGCATACTGTTGTGAAATGGAAGGTGCTAGTATCGGTCAAGTTTGCTACTTAAACGACATACCATTTGTTGTTATTCGCTCAATTTCAGATAACGCAATCAACGGTAGCCACATGGATTACGAGAAATTCTCACACATTGCCATTAAAAACTCAGTTGCCATGCTTAAGGATATGTTACAGGCATTATAGATCTATATAAAGAAAATAAAGACTTCACGTTCTAACAAGAATGTGAAGTCTTTTCCAATGTAATTACTTATCCATGACCATCATTAAAAATCCCGAAAACGACGGATTATTTGGTGATAATCCAGGATCTACTTTTGCTTTCATGTCATTTATCTGATCTCTATAATTTTTATAAAACGCATAAGATGGCGTTGGACTGTATTTCAAGCCCTCCAATTCAAATGTCTTGATAACATTTTTTACGGTTGTCGGTTTTAGGAAGACATCATATGTAGGCCGGTAATAGGCAAGGAATACTGAGATCAGTGTCCATTTCGCCAATTTGTAGGGTTTAAGTAATGTAATCAATTCAGTAAATCCAGCCTCTTCATCACCGTGAATCAGTTCTTTGACCGCACCGACAAGCGCTGCTTTTTCATCTTGATTAAGGGCTCTTACATGATCGCGAAACTTCGGTTTTTCAAATAGCGATACCATTGACGAACGCGAGACTAATTTTATCAGTTTCTCCGACATTTCTTCCACATCATCAAAATTCTCTACCGCAAAGTCTTCCTGCACTTGTGCCGCAATCTTATCAACTTTATGTTTTTTCCCGATAGCAACCATTTCAGGATTTTCAAAACCCCCTGGATACATCATCATAAATTTTTCTTCGGCCGAACGCAATAATTGTATATTCATACGAACACTCCTTTTTTAAGATTATCGATACTTTTTTACCCTCACCAGACCTTATTACACATTAAAACATGGGGTTTGACAACACTGTTCTTTTTTCCTGAATCTCTTGAATCAAGTCAGCGATTGCTTCAATACTCTTCATAATGACAGATTCTTCTTCATAAGTGTAACATATCCTAATCCGATTCTCGCCTCTAATACTCGAATAACAGTTTTCGCCTACTAATAGAGAAATTCCTTTTTCCGCCAAGCAACGATGATACAGCAATTTGCCATCGAAACGTGTCGGTAGCTTTAGCCAGAACACAAGCCCACCACTTGGCACTCTATACTGCACATATGAAGGCATGCGCTCATGCAGTTTTTTTACAACCCTATTCCTCAGCCCCTTCAGTTCATGGCAAAGCCAAGTGTGATGTTGCTTCCGTTCAATGGAATTCATATAAGGCAAAAGCATCAACTGATTCATAAGCGGCGCCCCTGAATCGATATTCGACTTCGCTGCAATCAGCCGAGTGTATAAACTCCCTTCAGCAATCATACCCGATAATCGAAAGGATGGTCCAAAGATTTTGCTGAAACCACCTAAATACAGCACTCGTCCCATGACATCAAATGTTTTTAACGGTCGCATCACACCATCAAAATAGAGCTCGCTCCACGAATCGTCTTCAAGAATCATAAAGTTGTATTCATTGGCCAATTCCAACAATTCAAGGCAACGATCCATCGACAAACAAACACCAGTAGGATTTTGAAAAGTTGCCATTATATAGACTAATTTCACTGGATATTGTTCACAAACAGCCATCAAATTAGCCATATTCATGCCATCCTCATCCACTGGGACTTCTATAACGATTGCACCTCTGCCCTTGAATACATCGATTGCCCCTGGAAATGTTGGCGCGCCAACAATTACAACATCTCCTTGACCGATAAAGGTTTCAGCCACAAGATGAATCCCTGATTGTGATCCACTAGTAATCAAGATCTGTTCTTCAGAACACTCAAGGCCTTTTTCAGTAAAAAACTGATGAATCTCCCTCCGGAAACCTCTATGTCCTTCAACAGGTGGGTAGCGTCCAAATTCATTTGCCATAGCATCTTGATTCTCTCGAAACAACTCTATCACGCTAGCTGTCTGTAAAAACCGACTATGGAGTGCTGCAGTTGACATGTTCACTATCTGCTGCCCAAACTGCACTGTTCTATGTGCGTATCGACTTCTGACAACATAATCCCTAACATCATCCTGCCAGCTTAGATGCTGTACATATTTATTGCCAACAGCATCGTCCCTATTTTTTGTATCACTATATGTATTGTCACTTGTGTAATGATGCCTTTCAGAAACGTATATACCTTTACCATGAATCTTCTCCACATAATTCATACGTTCCAACTGTTCATAAGCATGTACTACAGTCATCGGACTCACGGACAGCTCTTTGCTCAACCGTCTTATAGACGGTAACTTATCCGCCACTTTATACCAGCTCGTATCAATTGCATTCTGAATACTTTCAGCAATTTGATCAGCTATCGATTGATTACTTTTCCGATTAATTGTGATATTCATATGGCCTCCTTAACTGTTCTACTGTTATACATATAATACAGGATAACTGTTCTAAAATCAATTTGACTGTTCTATATAGAACCGCCTATACTAAGCCTATAATATAGGAGGATGACCAATGAAACGATATCTACAATTACTTATAGGATTAGTTTTATATGCCTTAGGCATTTATTGCACACTACAAGCAAACCTTGGCGTCGCACCTTGGGATGCATTCCACCAAGGACTTTCGATGAAATTGAGTATTACTTTTGGACAAGCCAGCATTCTCGTTGGTGTTGCCATTGTGTTGTTTAATTTATTGTTTAAAGAAAACATCGGAATTGGCACGATTGCCAATACGGTTATTATCGGTCTTATTATCGACCTTTTCTACTCGACAAACCTAGTTCCAGAAATGACAACTTTTATCGGTGGTTTACTACTCATGATCCTTGGCATGATCATCATCGCAATCGCTACTTATTTTTACATTGATGCTGCTTTTGGCGCTGGTCCAAGAGATGGCCTAATGATTATCATGGTCAAACTGACTCAAAAACCTGTGGGGCTCGTTCGTCTCACAATCGAATCCTCAGTCGTACTTATCGGATTTTTACTCGGCGGCAAGATCGGTATTGGCACCATTGTCATTGCATTAGGTATTGGACCGATCGTTCAAATAATCTTCAAGCTGCTGAACTTTAAAATAGAATCCGTAAAACATCAATACCTATTTTCAAAAGCGTAAGCGTCGGAATCCAACTTGACACAGCAAAAAACGTCTTGGGATGTTGTCTTTCTCCATGCTCCCCCAATGAGCATTTACAACATCATCCCAAGACGTTTTATTTTTTTTCTGGCACGCCCTACTGGATGTGCTTAAGGAGCTGGCCATCCTCGATGGTGGCCAACGCTTATTGTTACTGTTTTGTGTTTAGAACCGCTACAGCACAGCCTGTTCCAGCATTAACTGTAATAGCACCAACAGGGCAATTCGATTGGCATGCACCGCATTCTATACACTTCTCTTTGTTCATGATTTTTGCTTTTCCAAAGGTCACTTCCAGTAATTGATGCGGACATACTATTTCACATAGCCCACAGCCAACACATTTCGGTACATCGATAGCCAAACTGATAGCATCAGCAATATAGGTCATCATTAAGAGATCACCTCCATCACAAGTAGTATCATGCCCATTACAGACATTCCCTTAACGAAACGTTTATATTTTTTTGCTTCTATTTCAACACCTGATTGGGAAGTGAACGTTGTAGAGCCAGTAAAATTAAACGCTATATACCCGATCATCATCATCAACCAACCTGCAGTAATACTATTCAACCACACTGAAGGAAATACAGGATTCATCATTAAAGGAATTACCACCAGCACCGACAACATATATCCATTATGAGAAAAATACTTAAAGGGTAAGACTGGTAATAATAAGGGCAAGAGCGTCGAACCGATCAATAAGGCCACTATTCCGTAGAAGAACCCATATTTAGTGTATTCAATGGTGAACGGTTGCCCTTCCATCATCAGAAGTAAGGACAACATCAAACATATAGCGGCTGTGTAAACCACATACTTTGCATAGAGTATTGTCTCTAGCGGTGCAAGTACTAAGCGCTCTTTCAAAGAAAAAGTTACAGTACGCATTTGCTTTGACGCTTGAAAATCGTTCTGAATAAATTTTGGCAGGTCCTCGCATCGAACAGGAGCGTAAGCGACCGAAACACCCGTGTACTTTCTGACGAGGTGTGGTTCCATCATCGTGGCACCAAGCTGAGGTAAATAGACCTTTCTTACCCCAAACACCTTTTTCACTTGATGTTTATGTAATTGATAAATCAATTCTCTCGACGAAAAAGTCCCTTTTCCTGCTGCACACCAAACATTAATGCCATTAGTATCCAGCACGAGTAAAAAACAAGACTGACCTTTCAAGGACTGGCGTACATAATCAACCGTCAGTTTATAGTTACAGGTAACGAACATGGGTGCCCCCTGTTTTGGTGTCCCAATTGCATAAACACCTGTAGGCACTTTGTAATTCGACCGGTTGATGCCCAACCGGATTTTGACCGCCCCTATTCTATCGTCCAGCATCCAGTCCGAAGACAATCTAGGAACGACTTTTTCATTTATTGTAACAACACCATCTAAAACATGTTCTATTGATTTATCCGATATATATTCCTCATTTTCTTTTGTCAGTATCTCTTCTTTTGTTAAGCCTTCTAAACTAGAAGTCCGTTCTTCTGTCACTCAACAACAATTTGTCGTTAGCTCAGTAGTCATCAATAATTCACATCCATTCTAAAAATCAATCTGGCGTTTATTTTTATCTAACACCTTAATTTCAACGGTACCACCTAAATAAGCTTCCGTCAATTTTTTTAATTCCAACAAGGCTTGCCCAAACTCATATTGACGTTCTGGTTGAATCAACTCTAAACAGAGGAATGCGTTGGTCGTATCATCGGTCAACATAGTGCGCGCAGATTCACGCCAGTTCCAACAACGGCATATTGCGCCTTCGTCATCCTTATAGACAACTTCACCTTGGTGAGGCGGCGCACTTTCTTCACTCCCCAATACATAGAAAGACTCATCGCCCTCAGCCAGCGTCAATCGAACTGAGCCTACAAAAGTATCTATGTCTTCACCACCACAGGGCATACCATATTTAAGAGATATCAAATTATATATATCGACAAGCGGATTAATTGCACCAATCCCTTTACCACTTTGAACACGCTTCAACATTGCTTCAACTGAGGCTCTTGCGCCTTTTTTCGTCTTAAATTGACGATAAGCTTGCCGCCATACTGACACAACAGGATTATCTGTAAAAACATCCTCATATAAATGAGTTCTCGCTTCCATACTGCCTGTCATCAATAAGCCGTCGTAATTGATATTGTCTTTTGGCACATTATCTATACCATACGCTGTCACAATTCCTATTTTCGCTTCTGGAAACAGCGTCCAAAACTGATCCTCTACCTTGAATTGACTTGCCATAATAACACCCTTTCTAAGCTGGATACACCACATTGATTGATAGATTTATACCCCTTTCATCCTCTATTCATCCAAGTACTGATAAATATTCATGGGAATTCTATCAAGTATTTCTGTTTCCAAATAGTATAACATGAAATTGCCCTGACGTACTTTCCTAATAATCTGCGCAGCTTGTAATTGTTTTAAGTGTTTTGATACCGCAGCCTCTGACAATCCAATTAAAAGGGCCCCACTGACTATTCAGTGGGGCCCTTCCTTCTTACGCATCTTCCAACAGCGTTTCTATCATTTTTAATTTTGAATCAATATCTGCAGATGTCGACGATGTGTCTTTACCCATTAGATATTTCTCGATTGCAGACAATTCATTTTCAATAAATCCAGCACTCGATAATGCCTCTTCCTTCTCAAGGATTTCCACGGCCTGTTTTAACCATACAAGACTCATTGATACTTGACTCCGATCACCTAGATTATTTTTAATAAACTCGATACAAAAATTCAATGTATTTTTTGATGTTTGATCCATTCTGACTCCTCCTAAATGTAACCGACTAATTATAGTATACCCGAAATATTTGAAATAAATAGTTTTTTATGGGTATAAATTTTTTATAAAGGAGGTCTTTATGTTAAACGAAAAAAAGAAAAAAGAATTTAAAGATGAGATTGGTTTCGTTCCCCCTGGTGTCATGGTCGCAGAAAACTTTGGTAAAGAGTTTCAAGATATGATCGCATCTTATCATCACCAAGTATGGGGCGAAGGCGTTATCCCATTAAAATACCGTTACTTGATTGCACTTGCGACTGCAATTTTTGATGATAATGAGACTAGGGCCAAACTTGAGCTCAATAAAGCTATTAAATATGGTGCCACAAGGGAGGAACTTATTGAAGTCTTACTTCAACAGGTTTGGATGAAAGGCGCACCAACAATGGTACAAATAGCGCCACTCTTTGAAATGATCAACAAAAAACTCCCCAAATAATTGGTGTTTTAGGGTAACTCATTAATGTAACTATCAAGAATAGGAGGGAACGACATGAAACGGAATGTCATTATGATTGTCTTTTTATGTATCATCCTTGCAATCAGTGGTTGTGGTGGGACACAGCCTGATGATGAAGCAACTTCAGAATCATCATCGACATCTGCTGAGACTGAAGCATCTAAGGGAGGTGCCGAAGAAAACCAGCCCACCGAATTGAAGAACAAATCGCTTCTTGACAGTATAGATGGCGAAATGCCAACAACTTATGTCATGGAAATGACCAACACGATTGATGGCACTATGTCTACTACCGTTAAAACAACTATTATGGATGATTTTTCTAAGATGGAAATGTCCGGAGATATGTACCCAAGTGCTTTTGTTATCATTTATAATCCTGAAGAGCAAATGACCTACCAATACAGTATCGGAGAAAATTTTGGGATGAAATTCCCAGCAACGGATGACGTCATTCCAAATATGATGGATACAGAGGACACTTCTTTTGATCCAGTGGAGCTGGAAGAAATCGATGAGATTTATGGTGATAATTTCATCGCTCGTGAAGATACACTTGACGGTAAACCAGTTATTTATATCGAGACAAAAGCCTTTGATGCCAGTAACAGCTACATGAAGCTATGGTACTCGACGGATTTTTTTCTTCCGTTAAAATACGAAGTTTACAATGGTGACCAGTTGGTGGTAAGCAGTGAGGTAACCTTCTATGATGCTGCACCAGATTTATCGAAAGAAGATTTTTCACCCCCATCATCAATCAATTTCCAAGAATTGAATATGGATTTTCCTTCAGTTGACGAATAAAAGACCCAAGACATAACAAAGGCGTTCCCTCTGACCATCAGTCATCGGTTACGCCTTTTTAATTTGTACTTATTCAATTACCTTGCCAATGTCAATCCACTGGCCATTGGTAATTTGCTCAAGTTGGTTCAACGATACTTTCACAGCCGAGTTCTTTGAGCCTGCAGCTGGATAAACATCTTCGTATATCTTCAAGGACTCATCCAGATAGATATCCATTGGTTTCACAAGTCCAAATGGACAAACCCCGCCAACAGGATGACCTGTAATCTCTTCCACTTCATCTAAACTCAGCATTTTTGCTTTTGTTTTAAATAATTGCTTATACTTCTTATTATCGATTCTAGCAGTCCCCATCAGTACAATAAGTATATCCCTGTCTTTCAATCGAAAACTCATAGTTTTGGCGATTTGGCCGGGCTCCACCCCCACTGCTGCTGCAGCTAATTCAACCGTTGCTGTACTCTGCTCAAACTCTATAATCTCCAAGGTATAACCTTGATTTTCAAATTGCTCCTGAACACTCTCTAAACTCATTGGGCCTCCTATTTCATCACATCAAGCGGTTGTTTGATATACACGCGAATGCCATTACGTTCTTCATGGTCCTTTAACATCTGAATCATCAAAGGATCATTGTCTTTCATTCGCTTGACCTCATCAAGAGGCATTCCTTGACTGAATGGACAGACCGACAGACACACGCCACAATCCGTTCCGAGTCGTCGCCACATCTTGTAGCACTCTTCATGTTTGATGCGCCATCTCTGTTTGCCATTTTCCATCGTCTCCGGCGGTAAATGTGATATCGCCTGACCTGGACATGACTTTGAACATTTATTGCACAACTCGCAAAAACGCTTCATCCCAAGATCCAAAGGTTTATCTTCAATCAACGGCATATCCGTAGTGATGACTGCAAACCTCAAACGCTGTCCATATTCTGGAGAGATGAGCAGTCCATTTCTTCCAGTTTCACCAAGGCCGGCTGCTTCAGCGACTTGAGTAGCAATCACTTCATAATTACCGTCAATATGGGCCCTTGCTTCAAAGCCGAGGGATTTTATGTAATAAGTCATCCACAAGCCGATCATGGCAGCGTCCACATAACCTTTTGTCACTGCAAACAACTCTTCAAGTTGAGGTGCCCTGTTAATCATGTCCTTGTCCATTTCAACACCGACAACCAGTCCATAAGGATGGTCTGTATCCACGACCTTGCCGTAATCCGAAAGAGGACGTCCTATCATGGAATAATAGTGTTCCGCTTCCATTTTTGCCACGCCCGTTACCTTTGCACCGATGTAACTGCTAAAAGACATCAATTTTCTTGTGTATGTTTCAGGAGACTCTTCGACAACAATACCCTTTTTAGGTCCATCAACAAGTTTTTGTAAATCATCCAACATCATGAAACCTGCATCTGCAAAGGGACTATTAATTGGATTGAAGGTTGCTGTTCCTTCTCCATTTATATTGGGTTGGACCCTTAAATGGTCATCGTTCTCTTTATGCTCTGGATAGGTCTTATAATAATCCTCATATTCCTCTGATCCCTCTTCATAACTCATTCGAGCAAACATAATCGTTCGTCCATCAACTTTTGACATGATTTCCCTCCATTTTGATATTTTAATTATTATAACATATCTATAGAAGATTTAGCTGTTTCATGAAGCCTTCAAATCCAATGGACCTATAAAAATCAGGCATCCTATTTGGCGGCAGCTCTAAGGCACTGATACTTTTCACAATGTCCTCATCAAAAGGGATCTCTAGGGCTATGGAAAGTCCTTGTTCCATACAGTATTCTCTAATGGTTTCAAGGCCTTCATCAGACAAATCCGATTTATTGACGACAACCTGAGCTTTTACATAGAAACGTTGAACAAGTTCATGAACCCGCTTTAAATCATGAAGACCAGAAATCGTCGGTTCTGTCACTATTACAACCTGATTTGCTCCCGTTATTGAGGCAATCACGTTACAGGCGATGCCAGGTGCTCCATCTATCAGTAAGGTCTCAAGACTCTTTTGCATCGCTAAGGTCTGAGCTTTCTTACGTACGGCTGATACCAACTTACCAGAGGTTTCCTCGCCGGGGATCAATCGACCATAAACAAAGTCTCCTTTATCAATACGGCGGTGGACGATTGAGCCAATTTCAACATCTTTCATTTCGACACTGTCAGTTGGACAAACATAAGCACAGAGTCCACACCCCTCACATTTATTACTCAGTAACTGAATCGTTTGCGTTATGGCGTCAAACTTGCAATGCTTATGGCATAATCCGCAGTCGTTACAGGTGTCTCTATTGATAATCGGTCGTTTCAACCCTGAGAATCCTGAATGGTAGAGTTCTTTGCCCTTTAATAGAATAGGAAGGTCCGGTGCATCAACATCACAGTCTGCCACAACCAGCTCCTTCATGTAAGCTAACATCGATGCGACAAGCGTCGTTTTGCCTGTACCACCTTTTCCAGAAATAACGACAATTTCATTAATCATAACGGTTACCTCCAGTCAGCATTTCCATGTTACTTATTGGCAAACGACTAATAATATCGTGTAAATAGCGTTCATAATCAAGACACTCTTTACTAATCAGCTTACCTCTGCTATAGACAACTGCATACTTTTTACTAAATGGAATCTCTCCTAAAATAGGAATTTCATTTGTTTCACAGAATAACTGAACCGACTTATCACCAATACCCGCTTTATTCAGAACTACGCCAAAATCGATCCCCATACGACTAAGCATCTCTACGACCATCTTCATGTCACTTAAGCCAAAAGGCGTCGGCTCTGTGACAATAATTGCATAATCCACCTCTTCTAACGCTGCAACAGTTGCACAAGAAGTACCTGGGGGAGAATCAATCAGCACAAAGTCACACTGATCAACAGTATTTCTTAGCGTCTCAATCACTTTCACACCCGACACTTCACCAACTGATAGGATCCCGCTATATAGATACTGCGCCTTCAAAACCTGACGTTTTTCCAGAACGCCAATCTCCCTATAGTCATAGTCAATAGCACCTTCCTTGCACACAACAGCGCAACCGCCACAGTCATGGCATAATTCCTCATGAACAAGCACCCCTTTTTTTGCAGGCAACAGTGCGTTGTATGCACAGAAATCACCACAAGCACCACATAAAGTACATAGTTTTTCATTGATTATTGGATACGCTTTTTTTACAGGAACTGAATAAAGTGTCTCGCCTTTTAGAAACAGACCTAAATTTGGTTCCTCAACATCCCCATCGACCACAACAGCACCCTTGAGCAAGTATGCTAGGTTCATCGACAAAGTCGTCTTTCCTGTTCCTCCCTTTCCACTTAATATCGCTATTTTCATCTATCCCTATACTCTCCTTAACCCATGATAGCCACCATGACTTTCTTGTAATATTTCTTCTAATTGCCCCTTCCGATATAAGGTTACTGCTTCTTCAACATTACAGCCATTCTCATAAGCAAAAGCCCTCATATCAAATGCCTTCAGTGCTTGTAGTGCTTTCGGCCCTACCTCTGGCACCAATACTATATCTACACCATTCTTGTCGAGAAGTCTGACCGCCTGTCCACCAGCACCACTGACTTGACCTATGGCTGTATTTTCAATACAACTGTACAGATCAGTCGTCACATCATAAATCACATAATAAGACGCTCGTCCAAAACGACTATCTACTTTATTACTTCTATTGCCACCGATTGATGGTATTGCTATTCTCATTTTTACCTCCTAATGATTGCACGAATGATCATCATCATGTTTATGTACACAAGCACCACCCCTACTTGATAATTCGCCCTCCATAAAAGTAACTAAATTATTCGCTATTGTTCCTTTGGCACCAAGGATGACATCGATATTCTGTGCCTTAAACAAGTCAATCGCCCGTTGGCCCATACCACCTGTAATAATCGTGTTAATATTTTGATCCCCAAGAAATTTAGGTAATACACCAGGAGCATGTGGTGGCGCAGTCACATATTCAATCCTCACAACCTCCTGATTCTCTACTGTATGTATTGCAAACATCTTACAATGCCCAAAATGTTCATCTACAGTAACCTTGTCTGTCGTTGGTAAAGCAATTCTCATTTTTTCCATAATAAAGACCTCCATCTCTCAAACTTTAATTAGCATATGCCAATTAAAGTTTACACCTCCCCCTTGTTCCCGTCAATAGTTTTTATTGGCATATGACAATAAAAACCACAGCACAAAAAAGAGATATTCGAAAATATCCCTTTTTACTTTAACTTCTTTATGCGATTATATTGCAAAATTACCGTTCTTGAAAATCTGAACTTCCGTACCATCTTCTTTTATACCGATAATCTCCAAATCATCTGTTCCAATCATAAAGTCTTCATGAATGAGAGAATCATTTATACCGGCTGCCGTCATTTCTTCTGGCGTCATAGTTTCTACGCCATTCACCATCGGGTAAGCTTTACCTAGTGCAAAGTGACATGACGCATTTTCGTCAAACAATGTATTGAAGTATAGAATCTTTTGATTAGAAATCGGTGAGTCGTATGGTACAAGTGCAACTTCTCCTAAACGACAAGCGCCTTCATCACTTTCCAATAGTTCCTTCAACGTGTCAAAGCCTTTTTCAGCAGTGAATTCCATTACTATACCATTCTCAAAGGTGAAACTGAAGTTCTCAATCAAGTTTCCATTGTAGTTTAGTGGTAATGAGCTGACAACTTTTCCATTGACACCATCAAGTTTGGGTAATGTAAAGACTTCTTCTGTCGGCATGTTCGCTACGAAATCATGTCCTTGTGGAGATTTGCTCCCACCACCTGCCCAGTAGTGACCATCAGGCAGTTCTACGGTTACATCCGTACCGATGCTGTTCTTATATTTTAAAAACTTAAATGACGCTTTATTTAAGAAGTCAATCTTCGTCTTTAGTGATTCTTGATGCTCACGCCAAGCTTGTACTGGATCTTCTCGGTCGACACGTACAGCTTTGAAAATAGCATCCCATAACAAGGCCACAGCATTTTCTCCACCTTCAGGGAAGACTTTTTTTGCCCAAGATTCAGTCGGTATCGACGCAATACACCAAACATTTTTATCGCTCATCAAGCGTGTTCGGTAATATTCTAGTGCCTTGTTACGTACTTTGTTTTGACGACTGATACGTTTTGGTTCAATATCCTTCATCAGTTCTGGATCGGATGCTGCAATACTTAAAAATGCTGCATCTTTGTCTGCGAAGTCATTATACATATCTGTCATCCACTGAGGAAACTCATCAAATACCTCATCAGAAGCCATTTCATATTTCATCTTTTGTGACAACTCATCGCTCCAACGAACGAAAACCTCTCTCGCGCCAGCTTCATAAGCCTTTTTTGTAACAACTCTTGTAAATTCAGCACACTCGATGGGTGAATTGATTACCAGCGTTTGTTTGTCTTGAATGTTGATGCCCACACGGACAAGCAAATCAGCATATTTTTCTATTTGTTGTTTCATGTTAAATACCCTCCCCTAATTAGTTCTTGTATCTATCATATCATATAAAAATTATTTTTTATATGGAGATTATTCGATTTATTTTATTTGATGGCCACATTTAGGGCAGTAATTATGGCTCTCCGCCAACACTTCCCCACACATTGGACATCGCTTCTGGAGCGGTTGCAAAGGTTTTAAATCCCAATAAGTCAGAGCCTCTTCTCCTCGCTCTATGGCCTTGCCTTTTTCCTTGCTTACTTCAAATCCCTGCTGGCACTGCCCACAAACAACAACATATTTCTCGTTCCATTTAAAGACAGGAATAAAAAACAGATGAAAGTAACTATAAACTTTGACCAATTTCCCCTCAGGTTCCTCTTTACACCCTGGACAGGGAAAATGATCATAGGTCTTTACAAGCTTTTGCGTTTGATTCATACCCATAATTCCGATAAAAAACATTGTTGCCTCCTATATGAATTTCATTAATAAACTAAAGACCACAACTGTCGTAACCCCACAGATCCCCATTGAAAGTCCGCTGGCCGCACCGATTTCGTCATCCATCTCCACAGCCCTCGATGTGCCTATACCGTGAGAGGACGCCCCTATGCCAATGCCTTTGGCAATAGGATTCTTAACCCTGAATAGTGACATTGTCCAAGGTGCAAGGGATGCTCCGACAATGCCAGTGATGATTACAAAAATTACTGTAAGTCCCGGGAGCCCACCAGTCATTTTGGTCACTTCTAATGCCATCGGTGTTGTAATTGACTTGGGTAACATAGAGGTCATTATGGTATTATCCAATTTTAATAAAAAGGACAGCACTATGACCGATAACACAGACACGATAAAACTTGTTGCAACGCCTACCATTACCGCCTTAAAATGCTTTTTTAAGGCTCTTTCATTTTTATAGAGTGGTATGGCAAGCATGACAACAATAGGCCCTAACATATAGGTTATCCAGTGGGTTGCCCGCTCATATTCCTCATATGGTGTTCCAGTCACAACAACACTTGCAATCAAAAACAACAGAGTAACGATAATAGGATTGATCATATTTAGTTTCAGCGTAATCAATATTTTTCTTATGCTGATAAAGGTAATGATCGTCAGCAAACTCCATAGAATCATATTAGACACGCTCCTTTCGCTGCATAAGATGTTCTGTTACTTTTGAAGTAACACCCATAACAAGAATATTGGTTACAATCAAAATAAGAATCACCTGCCAAAGAACGCCCTGAATATCTTTGTAGGAATCAATTAAGCTTACCCCCAACGGAATAAAAAAGAATCCCATGTTCTTTAAGAAAAATTGACTACCACTTTCAACATGTTCCAGTTTCAACACACCAGTCGTCAATAATAAATACAATAACAGCATACCAATGATACTGCCGGGAATTAAAATAATTGATTCTATCTGCCCAGCAATCCACTGTCCGCAGTAAAACAAACCAATAACTAGCCCTAGTTGTCCTATTTTTTTTATACTGTCCATTATTCGCCTCATTTCCCTTTTCATAATTTAAGGTCATTTTCATACCTTAAGTCAAAAGCCATCGTCGTCGATCCGCCGACCTGTGAAGTACACCTAAGAACAGACTGATGTGCTTTCAAAATTTGCTGGCTTATGTACAAGCCCAGCCCATACCCTTTAACTTCCTTTGATGCTTCGGTTCTATAGAACAAGTCAAAAATTTGATCAATCTCCTCTTCATGGATACCGACCCCTTCATCATAAATTGCGAAGGTCATACCATTTTGTGAACAAGTCAGCACAATCTTTATTTCATCTGTAGGCGCTGTATATTTAATGCTGTTGTTGATCAAGTTGGTCAAGACCCGCATGATATTCATCAGATCCAATAGAAGGACTTTGTTGTCATAGCCGTTTGTATCAACATCAAATACCATACGGTCTTTCTCATCCTCATACAATTGTTGTAACTCAAACACCACTTCTCTGATGACAACATCAACTGTATATGCCTTTAAATCATAAGCCGCTGAGTGATTTACCTCATATGCAAAATCCAATACATTATAAACTAAATGCTCGATATCATCAACGCTTTTAACAATACCCGACTGAAATTTCGACCGCATCTCTTCATCTTTTACTTCACCACTCTCCAACCCTCTTGCATATCCTTTTATAAGAGTTAGTGGCGTCCTTATATCATGAGAGAGTGTGGCAATAAACTCCAAATTCCTTTTATTGATGTTTTCTAGTTCTTTATAAAGACCATCGATATAGTGTTGCAACTTATTATATTCTACATCAAAGTTATGTGCACCCTGTTCCAGTGCAGACCTAAAGCCAATGATCGCTTTTCTAAAATTGCTCACTTCTGTAGGTTCTAAGCCAATGACGTCCAAATCATTTACATCTTCAAGAGACCCTAAAGGCAGTTGATGAACCATTCTATGCTGAAATTCTTCCTCATCCTCAAGCATTCTGTTCAATGATTCTGTAATGGCAATAATCGGTCTTGAAATAAAATCCGTTAAATAGATACCGAAGCCAACAGCAATAAAAATTGCGATGACCGCTAATTTCATAAAGCTATAAGCAAGTTTCATCGACTCCGAATAAATATCATCATACTTGAGATATGAAATAATACGCCAATTATTGAATCCTAGATCCTTGGACAAAATACGATAGGTTTCATTATTGTAGACGATCGTGTTTTCGGATTTCAATCGTTCTTTTCCCAATCCAAAATAACTAAACTTCGAAGAAATCATCTTCTTGTTTGGATGAGAGACAATATGATCAAAGGAGTCGACAATGATATAGTCACTGTCATCTGAACTATCAAAATTGTTCAAGAAATTCGAAAAATAAGTTGCATAAATGGCCACACCGGTATAGCCTATGGTTTCACCATCATTATTATAGGTTGGTGCAATTGTGATCACAATTTGGGTTTTATCCGCACGACTGAGAATTATATCACTTGTATTGGTGATTTGCTCTTCAACTGCTCTTCTGAAGTATGTTCTGCTACCAACATTAACACCTACCGCTTCCTTCATAGCAGCAGATACAATATAGCCTTCGTGGTCCATCAGGAACAAATCAAAATACAGAAGCTTCTCTTCATTTTTTTCCGACATGAGTGCAGCAAGATATGTATCTGAATCATCTTGTGAAAGAGTTCCGTCAAAGTATCTGGACACATTATCCTCAAGACTTAGCTTTTCAGTTTCCAACACAATGGTCTTTAGCAAAAGCGCGACATTCTCATTGGCCCGATCCAGTTGGGAAGCCATAAACTCCTCTGCTTCAACCTTCAGTAAATTGCTGGATTCATTATATATAAATACAATTGACAAAAGAACGATCAACATCAACATACTACTGATAAGCATCGTCATTTTTCTTTTTATAGTCATAAGAACGCCCCCTTGTTTATTGTACCGTTTTATCCTGAGTTTATAAAGATTCCACATAAAAATAAAGGCTTCATCCGCTGGTAATAAACCAGTAAATGAAGCCTTTTCAACCACTTACTTATACTAAAGGAATAAATGTCCTACAGCAGCCGCAATAATCAAGGAGAATATTGTTCTTTGAATCCATACGATAACAATATCTTTAATTGATAATGGAATTTCTGTCGACATAATACACGGAATAGATGCAGAAAAGAACAATACCGCCGAAACTGATACGACACCAATGACATAACGACCGAGTAATGCGGCTTCCTTGACCAATAAGGCCGGTAAAAACATTTCAGCTACTTCAAGGGAGCTTGCTTTTGCAATCAACATTGGTTCAGGAATCTGTAAGAGTGCTGTGAATGGATAGAAGATATATCCGAGAACATCAAATACAGGGGTATACTTTGCAAGGATTAGTCCTAATAAGCCAATGGATAGGATTGATGGTAATATCCCCATAGCCATCTTAAAACCATCAATAAAATTGACAGAAATATTCTTTCCAAGGGGTTCTGAATTTGCTGATGCTTCAAGCCCATCGTTGATTGCATTTGCAATTAAGCTACCTGACCGCTTTTCCTCGATAATTTCATCTCCAAAAATATTTGTATCCGGCTTTTTAGATAATGGATATATTCTAACTGTAATCGCTGTAACAACAAATGTTATTACAAGAGTTGTCCAGAAATAAAAATTCCACATGTCCATTAATCCAAGTGTTTTTGCAACAATAATCATAAACGTCGCACTGACTGTCGAAAATCCAGTGGCTATAATTGCCGCTTCTTTAGCAGTATATTTTCCTTCTTTGTATACGCGATTTGTTATCAATAGTCCAATCGAATAACTCCCTACAAAAGAAGCAACTGCATCAATGGCACTCCGTCCCGGTGTTCGCCAAATCGGTTTCATAACAGGTTGCATAATAACCCCAATAAACTCCAGCAACCCATAGCCCACTAGAAAAGCTAAAAATACAGCACCAATCGGAACAATCAACCCAACAGATATTACCAGCTTATTATAAAGAAACGGTACCATATCTGGTGTAAACAACCATGCAGGTCCTTGTCCAGTAACAGCCATGACTGCTACACCAAGGCCCACTACTTTTGCAATCGAAAATACTGTGGTCACAGTGTCTTTGTTCCAGGTCTTCGTGTAAAACGGATACACAGCCCCTAAAATGATAACGGTTAACGCATAGTATGGCATCAATCCAGGCGCTGAGCCTTTAACAAAGGTTACGACGTGATCTAGTGGAATGGTGCTCTTTCCAGCAATTGTAATAGGAATAAAAAACATAAAAATACCGATAAGACTTAGTACCACAAACTTGAACCAGTCACCACTTGTCGCTTTACGTTGTTGTTCAACTCTTTCCATAAAACCCCTCCATAAATTATTATAGTACAAGTGTATCGTGTAATTGTCTGAAAATTGCGATTATGAATTCTTTTATATAGGATTGTTATAAAACTGTCATAAGATGGATAAGTTTTACAGTTGAAAAGTATGCCTCTTCTGCTATACTTTTTATGAGGTGAGGCAAATGAATGTGTTAGTAGTCGATGACGATAAGAATATCGTGTCTATGATCAGTGATTTTTTGATTATCAATCAAATGACGCCTATCAAGGCTTATAGTGGTAAAGAAGCCCTTGCCCACATGGATTATCTTAAAATAGACCTGATCGTGCTAGATGTTAATCTGGGTGATACAAATGGATTCGATTTATGTAAACAGCTAAGACAACGAACCAATATTCCCATCATTTTTTTGACAGCAAAAATCGCTCAGTCCGATAAAATTCTTGGCCTCGGAATCGGTGGCGATGACTATATCACCAAACCATTCGATCCATTGGAATTAATTGCACGAATCAAGACAATCCTGCGAAGAAGCCAGCACTATACAAGTCAACAAGCAGCTGATACATTATTGATTCACCAGCACATAGCACTAAACAAATCGACACACGACGTAAAAGTCAACAGCATAAGTGTTGAACTGTCTTCAACCGAATTTCATTTATTGAAGTATCTGATGGAAAACGCAGACCGAATTTTGAGCCGCCAAGAACTTCTACGAAATGTTTGGAATAGTGAGCTTTATACAGAAAATACAGTAAACACATATATAATGCGATTGCGTGAAAAAATTGAAAACGACAAAAACCACCCTCAGGTGTTAATAACCATTAGAGGTGAGGGGTATATATTAAAAACAAAGAAAGATTAGGTGACTTATGTACAAATTATTGGTGTTAGATATGGATGGAACACTACTTGACGAACATCAACAAATATCATCAGAAAACGTATTAGCAATTCAAGCAGCTGTAAAGAAAGGAATTCATGTCGTCATTGCAACGGGTCGAACAAAAAGTGGCATCGATCCTTATCTAAAGCAACTTGACTTACAAAGTGATGAACACTATAACATTGTTTGTAGCGGTGCATTAGTTTCAAGTAATACAGGTCATGTTATTTCCACATCAGCTCTAACGTCAGAAGAGTTCCAAACCATATACGCACTTAAAGAGCAGTTGAATATTGCTATAAACGTTTATACGGACAAGGAAATATTAATCGAGGACGACAATTACTATAGTAAATTCGATGCGATCGCTAACAATCTACCACTGGTTACAGTAGATTTTGACAAACTCCCGTTAGGGACGCGATTATTAAAAGCCATGCTGATCAATGAAGATTTAACAATGGCAAATGATTTCAATCGAATTTTCCCAAGTATGGCTGTTGAACGACCAAGCATAAAGGCGAAAGATGGTTATGACAAAGGATTATTCAACAATTTTTCGATTTTTTCAGACAATATGCTGAAAAACTATAACATTTCAAAGGTAACCCCTTACAATATTGAGATTTCAAAGAAGCAGGCCAATAAAAAGGTTGGTGTCGAAACACTCGCTAATCTGTTGGACATCAAACAAGAGGAAATTATATGTATTGGTGATTCCGGCAATGATCGCCAAATGATTAAGTATGCAGGACTAGGCGTTGCAATGGGCAATGCATTTCCTGAAATTAAAGAAATTGCTGATGTCGTGACAGATACAAACATCAACAATGGCGTTGCTAAAATCATTCATGAGTATTTGTTATAAGCAATTATTCAATCACAAAAGCCCCCAATAAAACAGCTAGACTGTTACATTGGAGGCTTTTTCCGTATTTTAGATCTATTCCAGATTAAGAATTTGATGTCCCTTGTGATGCCTGCTGTAAAACTTGGGCAAATGCATCCATAAAATGTTGATTATCCTCTTCGCTGCGTTTTTTAAACTTCGTATATTTCTTGTTTTTTGTCCGTTCAACACGGCTGTGATGACGTTGATCCAAAATAAGATCTATGTTATCTCTTGTGATCTGGCGTCCATTTTGATTTATACATAGTCCATTCTTAGAAAGGACCATCGCAGCCAGTCCATAATCTTGAGAAATAACGATATCGCCATTAGCCATATGATTCACAATATAAAAGTCTGCCGCATCCCTAGATATGTCAACTGTTACGACAGTTGCATAGGGGTCTTTGACTTCAACTGCATAGTTCTTCACTACTGTTACCGGTACACTCGCTGTCTTTGCCATTTTTATCGCTATATTAACAACAGGGCAACCGTCTCCATCAATCCAAATCCTCATCTCTGCCTATCTCCTCATGACTTAGTGGCATTTGAATAATTGTCTTAAACAAATCGCCATCAATTTCAATTTCAAAAGATCCACCTTGGCTATTTACAAGTCCTTCCGCAATAGATAGACCAAGTCCTGAACCGTCAGTCGTTCTCGATTCAGATCCTCTAACAAATCTTTCTATCAACTCTTCTGGAGCAATCTCCAATGGATTTTCTGAAATATTCTTCAGTATTATCATACCTTTATCTTGACTCTTTGACAATTGAAGATAAATTCTGGAATTAGGCAATGCATATTTTGAGATGTTATCAAACAAGTTCTCCATCACGCGCCACATGGATTTACCATCAGCAAGTACTTTTATAGCGTCACTTTCTGTTATTCTGACATCAAGACCTTTTTCTTCAAAACGTTCCTGACACTCGCCAACACATTGTTGTACCAATTCATTTAGACCAATGGTTGTACAGGTCATTTTAATATTGCCACTAGACACCTTACTTGCTTCAATCAAATCATCAATCAGTCTCTTTAAAGTGTCGGATTTGTTAATCAGTACATCGACATATTGTTTGGCTTCATCCGATCCAAGAGGTTCTTTACTCAATAAATCCACATAGGAAATAATTGAAGTCAATGGCGTTTTAAGGTCATGGGACACATTGGTGATAAGCTCGGCTTTCATTCGTTCCCCTTTGACCGCTTCTTGTATGGCTCTTCGCATACCTGATTGGACATGATAGATATTGTCATAAAACTCAACAAACATCTTAGGAAATTTACTTGTATCCAGCACTTCATCCAACGCACCTTGAGATACTTTCTGTGTTGCATCCATTATCATCCTAAGGGCTCTAATGTGTCTTAACAATAAGCTACCAAAAATGATATTCGTTATAATAACCAGTATCAATACGACAAATCCATCATAAATGCCTGCGCCAATAAACAGGTGGACCAAACCGTACGCTATAAAAAACAGTAGCCATAATGGTCTTGTGAACCTTAATCCCCTAAGACAGCCAAAACACCATTTTAGTTTTCTAATTAGGACACCCACAAGCGATGATTTAAAAAGAATGCCCCCTTTGATCTGACGTACAAGGGAACAATAAAAAACCAATCCCATCATGGTCAACAGAAAGGATGCCAAACCGAACTGAAGAGATATATCAGTGTTCATCTCCACTATTTCGCGTCCATATCTTAAACGATCAGCAATGATCATAGGAATTGATAAAATGCATAGAAAAATCCCCAATTGTATCTCTGTGTATATCCGGTCAAACTTATTCACATGGACCTGTTCGTCTTTTGCCCTATTACCACACATAAAAGCCATCAAAATAAGTCCAGTGGCAAAAATAACACTAGAGAACATCAGCATATATTGCCATCGCCTCACCATTAATTGTGCGCCGCTACTGGTCTTGGTCAATTGACTAAACAAATCATCCACCTGTACATCGTCAAGAACCGCTGCATAGAGTTCATAGTCTTCTTCAGAAAGAAACTCTAAAATTTCGCTCCCGTAATATCTAGAATCACGACTATTTACATAGCCAAGATAATCCGCCAACTCATATGTAAAATCATTGCTACCAAAGTTAATCCTTACCATATTTTCACTAAAACGCACAGCATTTTTTTGTGACATCAACCAGTTTGAAGACATTTCAGTATTGGTATCAACAACCAGTCCTGTTTTTAGATCCTTAACCATGTAAATAAAATTAGGTGTCTCATTTATATTGCTCTTTACCTTGTTATAACGTTCGTATAACTGTACACGTGTTTGGTCATCTTCAGCCGTTAAATTTATGTTTTCAATGCTCTTAAGGCTAGTGTTCAACTCCGCCACATTGTGGACCCTTCGATAAAAGGCATCACTGTATTCATAGCCATCAGCAAAATCTGCCTCTACACGATTCCCATACACCATAAACCACAATATACACCATATAAAGACTGTTCCACCAACAAGTATCATCAGACTGACAATGGCTTTTGTAAATCCTGAGTATTTAAATTTTCTCCATTTTGTATCCAACACCCCACACCACCTTTATGTATTTTGGTTCTTTAGGATTGATTTCGATTTTTTCCCGTATTCGTCGTATGTGAACTGCAACCGTGTTATCAACTGAAAACGAAATATCTTGCCATACATTTTCGTAGATATGTGTTGATGACATTACCTGCCCTTGGTTTTTCATGAATAATTCCATGATTTTGTACTCTGTCGGCGTCAGCGATTTTTCATCTCCATCCACACACAATTGCCTACTTTTGCAATTTAACTCTAATTGCCCTGTTTTAATAATTGATGTCTGAGGCTTACGTTCACCAAAATCACGGTACCGTCTCATATGGGATTTTACCCGTGCCATTAGCTCCAGTGGACTAAATGGTTTCGTCACATAATCGTCAGCACCAAAATTCAGTCCTGTGATTTTATCCGTATCCTCCGATTTAGCCGACAATATAATAATTGGTAACTTGTATTCCTCTCTCAGTTTCAAAATAGCCGACAGTCCATCCATCTTTGGCATCATCAAGTCGATGATCAATAGCTGTATGTCATTGTCTTCTATACAATTTAACGCCTGCAGACCATCATAAGCCTTAAACACGTCATAGCCATCCTGCTTTAAATAAATTGCTATTGCCTCTACAATTTCATGGTCATCGTCACACACAAGTATACTTGAGTTATTCATTTATCCTCATCCTTTCTACCATAGTTTATCAACTAAATATGACAACTCTATTAATAAAATTCTTACGAAATTCTTACATTTTCACTGATTCTATTGTACCACCTCATAGCAAGTTTATTTTAAATCCATTGGGTATGGAAACTCGACCGATAAAAAACAGCCCATATTGAGCTGTTTCCATTAAATATCCTATTTTGTTAAGTAGCGTTTCAAATGATCTGCCGCCATTGGTTTCGCCAAATAATACCCTTGGAATTCATCTACATCGCAATCTTCAAGCAGTGTTAATTGACGTCTGGTTTCCACACCTTCAGCCGTTACTTCCAAGTCCAGGTCATGAGCCATACTGACCACAGACCCCAACATTTTGATTACTCTCGGATTCATGTCTATATCATAAATAAAACTTCGGTCTATTTTTAAACGTGATATAGGTAGTTCCTTAATATTGGTAATAGAGGCATACCCTGATCCAAAATCATCCAGTGCAATCATCACCCCATGATTACGTAATGCTTCCAGCTTCATGATAGACCGTTCACGTTCATATATCAACATTGTTTCAGTTACTTCAAGCTCCAGATACTCACATTGAAGGGATTCTTCTTCAAGGACGTGAATGATATTTTCTACAAAATTATGATCCAATAACTGTCTGCTGGATAAGTTGACTGAAATATGTTCCAAATTGTCATTGAGTGCCTTCATTTCTTTGAACACTCGACACGCTTCTCTTAAGACAATTTCACCAATCGCATCGATGTAACCTGTTTCCTCAGCATATCGGATAAAATAATTTGGATACAACAATCCTTTTTTAGGATGCAACCATCGAACAAGGGCCTCAAAACCAAGCACCTTTCCTTCGACATTATATTTTGGTTGATAGTGTACCACAAACTGATTCTCCTTGATTGCCAATACAATATCCGCCTCTAAATCCTTTGACTCAGTCAATTCCTTATAATAACGTTCCTCAAAAACGCTATAGCAGTTCCGCCCACGACTCTTTGATGCGTATAAGCCAACTTCGGCATATTTTAACAGGTTCGTGCTGTCGCTGGCATGATCAGGATAACACGCTATACCGATACTACAAGATAAGTCAACATCGTACCGCTGATGGCTAGATGCAGCAGAGACCACATCCTGTACTTTTTCTGCCACCAAGTGTATTTCATCACAAGGTACACCAACGACAATGGCAATAAAAGCGTCACCATCGCTATGATAGATTCGAATATCCCCTGTCTCTAATTTCTTAAGAGAAACAGCCAGCTCCCGGAGTATTTCATCGCCTATATGATGTCCCAGTATCTCATTTATTTTTTTAAAATAGTCCAGGTCTATGTCTAGAACGCTTACTGTTTGATTACTGTTTTCCTGCAAGATTCTGTTTAGATCTTCTGTCATCTGTACCCAGTTGGGAAGTTCCGTTACCCGACTGTAATAGGTCCTATTATGAATATCCGATTTTAGCATCTCAACTTCTTTATATAACGCATTGATGGTATCAACGAATATGGCGCCATCAAAAACACCCTCTATTTGTAACTGCTCATATCTGCCATCGCTTTTGTTTTGCTTCAACTCAGATACCGCTTGATCATATCGATTTCGATAAGGTTTCATGAAGTAATGATTCAATAAAACAAACGTCACGATTAGCAAGAAAAATAATACCGTAACACGACCAAACATCAGGCCTTTGTCAATCGCAATGGTACGCTCGCTAATGGAATGAATAACTTTCCATTGATTTTTTGTAATGCTGGTAAAATGTCGATAAGTGGTTTTATTCACAATCCCTTCACTATAAGATGTATCCCAACCGGCTCCATAGATATCATGACCTATGTCTTCCAGTGTCAGTCCAACATCAAAAAACGGGTGATAGATGATATTATCCTGAGCGTCTAATATCCAAAAGTATTCATCTTGACCGTGGGAAACTTGTCTCAGCAAGTCAAATAGCCTATTCCATTCCAAATAGACGCCCATGACACCTACTATATCTTCATGAGAATAAATTGGAACAATGTAAGCCGTTACAGTGTCACCATAACGATTGACATAGGAGTCGCCCCATGTCCCTTGCCCGATTCTTTCCACGTCATAGTACCAAGCCATATCCTCTTGTTCATCATACCGTTCCTTAGGAATCTCTTCATTTCTGTATAGCCGCCCCGCTTCGTCAAGGGTCAACCACACATCGTGAACATCACCATCTAAATAAGGGGACAGGTAAACGAATATATCCGAGGAGAGGTTACTATTCGAATGTAAAACCGTACTCAAGAGCGTGTAAATCTCCATCTCCAAATCATTCAGGTCTTGGGTGGCATCAGTAAAATTCTTTTCATACATGGCCTCAACCTGAATGCTTAAGTTCTCTGTGCCGCTTTCTATTTGAAGGAGTTCCTTCTCAAAAGACTCCTTGACCCGTTCCAGCTTCTCACGGGTATTGATGACAGCATCATTTTCATATCTGTTAAAAAAGAGAAGCGTCATAGAAATCATCACAAAAAAACCGAAAAATAAGCCACTTATAATTATGTATTGAGTTATTTTGTTTGATAATGATTTCTCTCGACTCATAGATCCTCCAAATGTCCCTGTTGTATTTATATCCAATCCATTTTGTATATCACAATATTTACTTATATTATCACAGAATTTTTTGAATCTATCAATATATTCCGACACATGTAAGCACAAACTATCATAGTGGATAGCCAACCTCTTGCACAAGTAATCCACTTACGCAATATACGAGAAAACACTTTGCAAGTCTATGCAAAGTGTTTTCAAGTCTTTTTATTCAAATACCGTTTGGTCTTCGATTTCTGTTTCTAAAGCAGTCAACGCACGTTCCACAATGGAACGTCTTAATTTCTTTTCAGCAGCTGGTTCCAAATTTGGATTCCCAAGTGGATATGGAATTCCGATTGCCGGAACAATTCTGTTCGCGCCTACTGTAAGTGCAATCGGTACAACAGTTGCAATGTGAACCACTGGAATACCCACTTTTTCAATTTCTTTAACCATTGTTGCGCCGCAACGTGTACAAGTGCCTCAAGTAGACGTTAGAATAACGGCACCAACACCATCATCCAATAGTTTCTGAGAAAACTCCTGTCCAAAACGTCTTGCGTTCCCTACAGATGTCCCCGTACCGGTTGTTGTCACAAAATACTTTTCAAGAGACCCTATACGGCCTTCTTTTTCAATGTCTCGCATGACATCAAGCGGTACCACACGATTGATATCCTCTAATGCATATGTTCTGTCGTAGCCACCGTGTATCGTTGTAAATACATCAGAAGGCATGCCTTCATACGCCGATATATCATAAATACCATACTTGGTTGCACTTGATGACTCAATACGATCAGGATTATCTGTCGGTACAACTCCACCAGATGTTACTATTGCCACCTTCACCTCAGTAAAATCCTTTATTGCTGGATTTGGCGCCACTTGTCCAAAATCCGGCATTGGATATTCTGTTTCATATGTTTGACCCTTCACTTTTTTCAATAACATTTCCACAGCCCTCAAAGAGCCTCTTTTGTCATTAAAATAATTAACGCGTATGCCTCTTGTATGATATTGTTCTTCACTTGGTGGTCCAATCACATCGCCTTTTAGCAACTTCATTCCAAGAGCCGCCATTTTAGGCATAGAATGACGCATATCAGCTGCTGAGTTACCTGTCTTGACGATATGAAATTCTTTCTTAAACATGTCCACGCCAGGATTTTCCTCATACATACCTGAAACAACTGGTATATCCAGTGATTCCTGAACAGCTTTTGCAATGGCACCACAAGCAACACCATAACGACCAGCATTAAATGCCGGACCAGCGACAAAAATATCTGGGGACTGTTCCCTGATCATTTCAAGCAAGACTTCTTCTGCCGACTCCATGTTCTCTCCATAATAGGAGTCACCACAAATAACAGTCGCAACCACTTCTGCCTCTTGACCAAAAGCTTGTTGTAATGCTAACCCAGGACCATGGGCACCCACTCTCATTTCAGGTGGAATATCTGCCTTTTCTTCGCCACCGATACCAGCAAAGAAGTTATTGATATAATGAACTACTCTAAATTTTTTCATCTCATCATCCTCCTAATACATTCTCGCTGATAGCTTGTTACATCCAAATGCCGATGTTGCAGAAATGATAATTTGAATTTCAGCTTCAATACTGCCATCTTCTTTCATGCTACCATCATATCCACCAATCATCGTTTCGATATCTTCAAGGGTTCCAATAACCTTATCCATCGGCGGCATCGTAATGACTAAGTTTCCTTGTCCACAAGAAACTAAAGCATCCGCTTCTTTGACTGCATCAGCCAAGGACTCAGACTTGCCGTCTCTTCCCGGAAACTCATCGGTAATCAGCACTGTCTTTATGCCGTTTCTTTCAACTTTTTTACAGTTCATCATTAAATCAGTGTCTGGGTTACCATAACCCTCTTCAGAAATAAGGACGCCATCTAAATTCATCATCTTAGCCAGTTTGGCTACACCGTCTGAACTTCTTTCTTTATCTGCTAAGAACACATTTTCATTGGTGATAATCACACCCATGAAATTCAATTCTTTTCCATGCTTTGCAAGTAAGTCTTCAATAATCGGATCGTTTTGGTGTAAATATGTTGGTATTTTATCGCAAGAAGCCACACAATTACCACTAATAACAGCACCATCCATAAACTCTGTTGGTGTCATTATCGTCGGTATGATATTTTTTGCATCCACACCATACACATAAGTATCGTGTAAGAGACCTTGTGACTGTAACATACAAACATAACCGATTTTCGGTAACTCAGGATAAGCCATCGCTTGCCCAACAAGACCTAAGTGTTCAAATACTTCAATCGTATCAGGTACTGCTGTTTTCCCAGCCTCGCCAATAGCATTAGCAACTTTCAGCCCAGCTTCTCTAGCAGCAGTTTCATATGCGTGGGGTTCAATACCTTCAACCGGTTCTAAGACTACACATATATTCAGTGTCTTCGAAAATGGTGTATATTCAGCACCGATGCCCGACATATCGACAATTCCTTCTTGGAATCCCATGATTTTCCCTACTGTTATTACGGATGTGCCGCTTAAGACATGTGTTCTACCATCACCGACTTGAGCAACTTTGTTATCAATTACCCCAGGGAAAATAGTGCCAGATCCGTTGACTTTCACCCTAGGTTCGATAACGTCTTTAACAGGGGTAATTCTTATTGAATCACCAGGTTTAGCAAGTTCAATTGTCACCTTTTGAATCCTATCATCTTCTAATACAAGCGCTTCTAATTGATTAACATCTACGGTTAATACACCTGATGACACCTTCATTTCACTACCCAAAACTACGTCTTTAATATTAATTTTCCCTAACTCTAAACGCATTTTGCACCTCCGATTATTTTAGACTACCTACAATCAGTAATTGATCTACCAACATAAAATCATTTGATTTGCGGTCACAGTATTTAGGTAATGCCTTGCCTTTAATAAATTTTTCAGCACTGGCAATACACTGTTCCAAAATTGCAATGTCATTAAAGTCGCATACATCCTGCTTTTTACTGATCAAAACAGATTTATATGGATTTTCATTAGGTTTCAGACTTCCTGTCAAAGGATGCGTAATTAAACCATGTCCTTGATGCAAAAAATCTCTTGTCGTCATAAGAACGTCCATAATGCCTAATGTTTTTACTGGTACAATATCGATGTTTTTATAGGTTGACGTTATTACCAATGGATTATTGGTAATAATATAATACGCTCGACTCATTGAACCCCTCCTATCTGTTATCCATTTAACAAAGCAAGTCCGATGCCAATTCTTCATTCGCATACAATTTATTTTCCACATTTGCCACAAGTATTGAAATAACAGAGTTTTAGCACTGTATATAAAAAACATTAACCATTCTCAATTGCTCTTCATCTTGAAGCGGTCCAAGAAGAACCGAAGTATTTTTCATTTAAAGAACTTTTTTTCGCAAAACTTGATATACTAATAGTTATGAGGAGTGAAGAAGATGCACGAAACATCAAATCCAAACAAAGCCTTCCATTTGGAAAGCAATAATATTCAATACAATAAAATGCTCTATTTTTGTGAGAAAGCTGCAAAATCAAATGCCAACGTGCTACTGGTAGGCGAATCAGGTTCCGGTAAAGAAGTAGCAGCGCGTTATATACATTACTACAGTAAACGAAAGGAGAATCCCTTAATCTCCATTAACTGCAGCTCCTATACTGAAACCCTGTTGGAATCAGAGCTATTTGGTCACGAAGAAGGTGCATTTACCGGTGCCAGCAGAATGAAACAAGGTAAAATTGAAACTGCCCATAACGGAACCTTATTTTTGGATGAAATCGGAGATCTGAGTTTAACGACTCAAGTCAAATTATTAAGGACCATCGAGCAAAAGAAAATACAGCGACTTGGCTCAAACAAGGAAAGAGCCGTCGACTTTAGACTCATATCTGCTACGAATATCGATATCGCCACCGCAGTGGCAAACAGAGATTTCAGAGAAGACTTTTTTTATAGAATCAATACGATAGTCATCCCGGTCCCTGCTCTAAGAGACAGAAAAGAAGATTTAGACGGGCTCATAGATTTTATGATGAAACGAGCCCAGAAGGAACATGGCATTGTTATTCATTCAATCGAGTCGTCTGTGAGTAAATTCCTTAAGGACTATCATTATCCTGGCAACATCCGAGAACTTAAAAACATCATCGACCGAATGGTTATCCTTTCCGATAACGGAAGGATTACTGAAGATGGTTTGCCTATTATGTATGATATTGAAGCCAATGATAATTCTAGAAACCACTATCATTTTAATGATTTGATATCCTTTAAATCCTATCAGCACCAGTCAGAAGCAGCCTATCTGGAGTGGGTACTGGCTCAATTTGACGGTAATGTGGGCAGAGCTTCAGAAGCACTGGATATCTCTTCAAGACAGCTCTTCAACAAAGTAAAAACCTATGGACTCAAGGATTAAGACGTCCATAGGTTTTTCATATTCATCAACTCTAATTCTAAATCAATTTATTTGCTCATTCCAAGAGCGGTTCTTATATCCATACGAATCTTGACAAGTTCTGGATAACCGTACATAAACAATACCTTTTTGTCTTTGATTGTATCCCCTGTTGGTTTGTCGTCCATTACAAATACACGATAGGTTTCTGCAATATCTTCACCAGGATTTGTCGCTGCATAATCCGATACAAATTGATCTTCATACTTCTCATAAAATCCATAAATACCTTGACCACTTTGAGTTTCATCAACTGCATCTATTTCTTCAGCTAAGCTATGTTCCTCTTTGATATTCTTCCAGAATTCTTGATAGAACTGATTCAAGTAACTTTCCGTCTTCAAATATCCTTCCTGTGTACTGAAGGCCGTGTCATCCGTAACCGTCGCTCCTTGCAACTGACCTTTGTGAAGGGTCATGACATGCGCAAACTCATGAATCACGGTATTGGTAAATTCATCACTGAAACTACCGTCTGGATTAATGGCATCCTTCAGATCTATCGCTAGACGCCACTGACTGAAATCTTCTGCTTCTTCAACCACATGGGCCATTACATTATCGACACCATCTGTATTCACTTCATATTTCACCAGTAAATCCATGTATTCTCTAGGCACTATTTTGACTATATGTTTCCAAAGTCTATGATACAAGTCCTTTTCCGCAACTGCTAATTCGTCTGCTGTCTCCATACTGTCATCACTTAAAGTGATTTTGGCATTGTTCACCTCATATAAAGCATAGTGTACGCTTCTGTTTTCAATTTGAGTCGACACCTCTTCACCCGGCAAGCCATTCTTATCGAAAAGAACCTCAATTTTTCCCTCTAAAGCTTCAGCTTCCTCATACAATGCATCATATTCATCATCCTCAGTTGCTTCCATCTGCTGTTCTATCAACTCAAAATACGCATCGTTTAGGGATTCTATCTTCTTATAATCGGCATCTGAAATCTTACTTTTATATTTGTCCGCAACTTCGACATAGCTTATAAAAGGAACATCAAGTCCATAGTCCATCATTTTATAATCAAAGTTGTCCAGCAAATCATAATAGGCATCATCAGTTGAGCCATCTTCCAAGAATTCAAATACTTCAATCTCACTATACAAGTCTCTTAATACTTCTAACTGTTCTTCAGATAGTAGTTCAACATCTCTGCCTAAGACCTCTTCCAATGTTCTAAAATCATCTTCAAAGCCGTCAGCTGGAATATCCATATCCGCATCATTAGACGCGTCCTCTTGAGCCACTGTCTCTACAACTTCCTCTGGGACAGAATGGTCTTTCTCTAGCGTTAGCTCTGTATCAGGTGCTTGGCACCCAGCAAAACCAATTGCAACAACCAATATGACTATACTCAATAATCCTTTTATACTTTTCATCCTTCTCACCTTTCTTTTCTATCTATACGAATACTTGATACTGGACACCCATTTATGCAGTCTCCACATCGAATACATTCGCTACTATTTGGATAGAGATATGGTTCAATCTCCATCTTACACTGTCTTGAACAACGGCCACAACCGTTGCAATTATCCGCTACCTTGTACCTAAAAAAACTTATTTTATTAAACAGACCATAAAATGCCCCAAGTGGGCAAACCACTCGACAGAAGAATCGATGGTAGTAAATACCCAATACAAGAAACATAACCAAAAGGACATATCCAGCCACATATCCACCGGCCGAAGACAGTCGCAAACAGCATTAACGATCCCAAAACATAGAAGGAAAATTGATACTTCATGCTGCCTATGACAGCCTGCAATGATCCAATGGGACATGAGCCGACTGCCCCAGGACAGGAATAACAATTCAATCCGGGTACACAAATGCTTTTAGATGTCCCTTTATATATTTTCCCTGTTAAAAAGCCCTTTATGTAACTGTTTGTTAGAATAAACGAACTTAACTGAAGATACCATCTTTTCATTAGCCAACTCCTATGCATTCCAGACAAATCTTAATCGCTTTACCAAGTACAGTCTCAACTTCGCCGCGGTAGGCACCATAGCCAATCATGATGAGCGCCGTCCCTATTAGAGCTATTCTAATCTTCATCAGCAAAATACGCTGAATGGCTTTCATTATTTCAGCACCTCATCAACAACCGACTTAAAATCTTCCAGGTCGGTACTCCCAGGAATAAATGCCTCCAACACCTTACCTTCTGAGTCCACAAAAATAGTCGCTGGTACATAATCAAATTTATTGACAATCAATTCGTTGAGTTGATCATTTGCCAAAATATTTTTGTAAGTCACAGATACTTTATTGATTATTTCTTGTGCCGCTTCTTTCTCTTCAGGATCAGTTATGAGTCCAATGACTTGAACCTCCTTTTGATCATAGGCCTTTGACAATTTTTCAAGCTCTGGCATTTCATCTATACAGGGTCCGCAAAATGTTCCCCATAGATTAAGCACCGTAACCTTGGACCCACCAAATAGTTCGCCTGTGACTGCATCGCCTTTCAACGTTATTGCTTCCATCTCATTAAGTGCTACAGCAGCAACTGGATTCCTCTCGGTCGGTTCCTCAGAAGTACTAGCTTCAGATTCTTTCCCTTGACACCCTGTCAACATCAGTAAAGACACAAGCCCTAAAATTAATATTTTTTTCATTATTCATCTCTCCTTATTTTTCATTACGTTTTTCATTTGAAGTTAAATACACTATAACAAGCAAACATGAAGCCAAACATAATCCAACCTTAAGCCAACCTTAAATTTACGAAACCACCTCTAAAATGTGATTTTTTATGATAAATTAGTGATAGAACATAAAGAAAGGAAGTCCTATATGACCTACACAATACTCGTATTAGAAGATGATTTTGCAATAAATCAATTGTTGACCACCCAGTTAAAAACTGAAGGCTATGGCGTTGTCCAAGCTTATGACGGTGAAGAGGCAATTGCATTATTCAATGATAAAATAGATATCGCTCTGCTTGACATTATGGTCCCTCAAAAAACTGGTATCGACGTATTAAATCACATCCGCAAAACCAGTGTGATCCCAGTCTTATTTTTAACAGCAAAAGGTGAGGAAACAGATAAACTGGTAGCTCTTGGTATGGGCGCGGACGATTACATCACGAAGCCATTCAGCGTTATTGAAGTTATGTATCGTGTCAAAGCCCACATAAGACGATATTATACCTACAACAAAAGAACCAATGAACGGTCAAATGAAATGAGTCATGGTGATTTAATTCTAAACATCAATGACTTTACTGTTTATAAAAATGGAGAAATGCTTGAGTTAAGTGTCAAAGAATTTGAATTGCTACAGCTCTTTATGGAAAATATCGGCCAGGTTTTCACCAAACACCAACTTTATGAAAAGGTATGGAATGAGGAGTATTATGGGGATGACAATACGGTTATGGTACACATTTCTAAATTGAGGGAGAAAATCGGAGACAATTCTAAAAGTCCTAAATATATTAAAACAATTAAAGGATTAGGCTATAGGATGGAAAAGCAATGAAGATAAAAAAGTTGACCACCCAATTTCTACTGAATTATATCTTTATTTTTATCATCATCACCGTGCTTGGTCTGACGACATTTTATTTTTTTTCAATGTACGATAACTGGGAACAAGATCATTATGCCATCGATATGATGCAACTTGAAGAGGATTACTTTGCAGAGGACTTGGACTATGCCATCAGCAATCAACAATTTCAAGAAAACGATAAAGTCATGGTACTTACGCGCGATAGAGAAGTCATTGCTTCTTACAATGGTGATAAGCCCGTTGGGGAGAATTATTCAGAACAGGAACTTCAAGAGTTGCTTTATGGGGAGGACTATGTGAATTACATGGTTTTCTACAGTTTAGATGAAGAAAACATCTTTGTTCTTTACACTGTATACATCGAACCGAACATGCAATACATTTTAGGCCTCTTTGTATTCTTTATTGTTGTTTTCGGTACTGTGGCCATAGGCTTCGCTAAATATACGTCGAATCAAATTCTCTATCCGATCAAAGCTTTGGTAAGCGGCGTTCAACATATCCGCGATGGCGATTACGACACCCATATTGCCTTTAACGCTTCCAATGAATTGAACATTCTTAAGGATGAAATCAATCATATGTCACAAACCATAAAAAACGAAACCGAAAAAAGGACTCAATTGGAGGAGAATCGCAAACAGCTTATTCGTGATTTATCTCACGACATACGTACACCGCTGACAAACATTATGGGCTATTCAGAAAAACTGGTTTCGGATGATAGCTTTGTATCGGAAGATCAACGACAAAGCATAGAAATAATTCATCAGTATGGAACGTCGGCAAACTATTTGATCAATGAGCTGTTCGATTTGTCGAAATTGGAACTTGAAGATGAAAGCTTCAGTCTTCAGGAGATAGACATGAGCGAATGGTTACGGTTAAAACTTATCGACTACATCAATGAATTTGAGCGAAAAGCCATTGATTACGATTTTAAAGTACCCGATAAGGCCATTTGTTTGCCAGTCAATGAGTTGAATCTTAATCGATTGGTCGACAATTTGCTTCTGAATGCTATGAATTATAATGACAGAGGATTCGCTATGTATATAGGTTTTGAAAACCTTGATGCATCTTATGTATTGACAATAGCTGACGATGGCATCGGTATTCCAGACGAAATCATCGATAGAATATTTGAGCCTATGGTGCGGGTCGAAGACTCCAGAAACCGTAATTTAGGTGGTACTGGTCTAGGTCTCTCTATCGTCAAACAAATCGTCGAAAAACATGGTTGGACCATTCAGTTATTAGCAAAAGAGGCTAGTTATTTTGAACATGGTTGCACTTTTGTGATTACAATGCCGAAATAAAATTAACATCAAAAAAAGAAGCTGTTTATATCAGCTTCTTTTTTTTGATACTATCGTATACCTAATCGAAGTCTATTTTATTGAGTAATTCCTTCAAGGCTATTAACTCTTCTTTTGATAGAGTCACCCCTTTACCCATTTTTTCATTTTCTGGTGACCAGTCTCTAATATCATACTTGGGTGCGCGCTCATTCCAGCTAATCAAATTCAACTGTTTGGACCATCCCTTTGCGTTTTCTGATACCAATCCTAATGTTTCTACTATTTCATATTTTATACCAGCCATATTATCATCCTTTTCATTGTTGTATTTTGTTCGAACGTGTGTTCCTCCTCAGTGTATCACGCTTCCTATTCTTTTTCAAACTTTTTCAGATATTCTCTTGCAGAGCGGCTCATCTCCTTAGAGAAGTCTGACATATACTTACGTGTACAAAACGCCTGTAGTCTCTCCACAACAGTCTTGGTCGTCTGTCCATTGTCATTCATATATTGCTGATGCATTTCGAAATGTTCCTCTTTTGTTAGCCTTTTGTAGTTGTTTTCATGAACGATATATTTCGAACCGAAGCGAACCGGCTTACGACGCTCTTTCTGGGCTTCTGTCGGGTAGCCATAAACGGCCATTGCCGCTGGCACAACATAGTCCGGTAACGTAAACAACTCACGTACAGCTTCAACATTCTCCAATATATCCCCTATATAACAGGAACCTATCCCAAATGATTCTGCTGCCACAACGCTATTTTGTGCAGCGATAATAGCATCCGCACAGGCTAAGAGTATATCACCTGCTTCTGGTGTCCGCGGATTACAGTCCGCATAATTAAAGCTATCATACCACCGCTGTGTATCTGCCAAGAAAATAAGAACAAGAGGTGCTTTTGCTATAAACGGCTGATCATCACATAAGACAGATAACTGGTCTTTTATATCCTGATCCGTCACGTCTATTATTGTATACAACATCTGACACCCAGCAGTCGGTGCCTGAAAAGCCGCTTCCAGCAGTTGACTTTTGATATCCGTTGGAATGTCTTTTTCTTCGAACACCCTAACCGATTTTCTATTTTTTATTTGTTTCATTACTTCGTTCATAAATCCTCCATGTTACAGGCACCTAATAGTTATACCAATACCGCCTTTTTATGACACCATACATCTTCAAATTTTTCTCTATATGTATCGTCTTTCACCAGTTGCTCTTTCAGAGTCTTTCTCGTATTTTCTTTTACAACTAGGGTCCTATAAGAATCCTCAAACTCATCGTATGTTATTTGCTCCATTATGTGAAATGAACAACTAAAGTCCATCATATTTTTACCTTTTGACAGTGCCATGCCCATGTAAAAAAACAAGTCCTGATGGATCATTGTTTCAATTTCTTTGACCGACTTAACTTCAATCCATATAAAGTCATTTTTCACGCCAAGAATTGTCTTGGATTCCTCAGCGGTCGTAGAATACCGCACCCTATCTCTCACATCAAAATCATGGTGTCTCAATAACCCATCAATGTCACGTGGCTTTATTGCAAATAGGACAACATCCTCTTCACTCATCAGTTGAATCAGTCTTGCCTCTTCTTTTACTTCAATATCCTTGAAGATAACTTCCTCATAATCATCCACTATAATAAATGTCATTACATCACCTCATCAATAGCATAGCCCAATTTTCTTCTTATAACCATTACAGCAATATTAAATCTTCAAAACCGCTGGCCATCAATATATACAAAGCCACCCCATCATAACTGATAGGGTGGCTTTAACCATTTGATAATTTATCATAAAAGGACTATTCTACTGGCTTCAGTTTAGACGTGAAGTGTCTTAATACTTTTGGCTGCCATGTAATTTCATATCCTTTTACTTCATGTGCACGTTCTTTGATTGCTATTAATGCTTCAACTACCACATCAAAATGAGCTTGTGTGTATACTCTTCTCGGAATAGCCAATCTGCAAAATTCCATTTTAGATTCTAGCTGTTCACCAGTTTCAGGATCTACACCTAACAGGTAAGAGCCAATATCACATGAACGGATACCCGCTTCTAAATACAACTCACAAGTCAGTGCCTGTCCTGGGTACTGGTGATATGGAATATGTGGAAATAAGGCTTTGGCATCTAAAAATACGGCATGTCCACCAACTGGGTACTGGAATGGAATCCCTGCTTCTTTAAGCTTTGCACCAAGGTACTCAACTTGACCGATTCTGTAATTTAAAAAATCGTCATTGATACCTTCATAGAGACCGATTGCAAGTGCTTCTAAATCTCTTCCTGCAAGTCCGCCATATGTCACAAATCCTTCGTATGGCACAACTAATCCCTTAATGTCATTGTAGAGGTCCTCGTCTTTTTTCACCGCAACAAGGCCACCCATATTGACGATTGCATCTTTCTTTGCACTCATTGTAAATGCATCACCGTAACTGTACATTTCTCTTACAATCTCTTTGATTGATTTATCTGCGTACCCTTCTTCTCTCTTCTTAATAAAGTATGCATTTTCAGCGTATCTTGCAGAATCAATCACAAGTTTAAGGCCATGTTTTTTACAAACTGCAGCCACTTCTTTCATATTGGCCATAGAAACCGGTTGCCCGCCCGCACTGTTATTTGTAACCGTCATAATGACTAATCCAATATTTCCTACGCCAACTTCAGCGATGAAAGCCTCCATTTTTTCTACGTCCATATTGCCCTTAAATGGTGCAAAATCAGTTGTGTTCAGTGCCGCTTCACATACGATATCCATTGGCTTGGCACCTGCTAATTCCACATGTGCTCTCGTTGTATCGAAGTGCATATTCGAAATGACGTATTGTCCCTTTTTAACAAGTAGAGGAATCAAGACTTGTTCCGCAGCACGCCCTTGATGCACTGGTTGGACAAACTCATAATCGAAAATATCTCTTACAGCATCGGTTACCTTAAAATACCCTCTGGCACCAGCATAAGACTCATCACCTTTCATCATGCCAGCCCACTGATCATCACTCATTGCACCAGTACCACTATCTGTCATAAAGTCGATATAAACATCATCAGATTTAAGTGAGAATGTATTGTAATTAGCTGCTTTTAATAGTTCTATTCTCTCTTCTTTTGTCGTCACCTTAATTGGCTCTACCATTTTAATCTTGAATGGCTCCGCTATGTACTTCGTCATAATTCTTCCTCCTCAAAATAATTTTCATTTGTTAATTAGAGTCTAACAACATACGAAATGCCGTATAGTGACTTTAATCTGACTAAAACAAATTTATTTTGATATACTTATAATGGAGTAAGAAAAATTTCAAAAAATGAGGTGTAACAATGATACAAAACATCGCTATTATAGGGCATCCAAGAACGATTGAACTTGTTCGAAATGTTATTCATACATATTATAACCAACTACATATAACAGAAATCCCACTTATTCAATCCGATCATCTCGAAAAAGTCAGCGCATACTTAAAGACAATTGAGACTGACATAGATGGTGTTGTATTCACAGGAAAAATCCCCTATGACCTATTGAACAATATGATGGTATCTCATACGCCATGGGTTTATATCGAACAAAATTACAGCCAACTACAACGAACCCTGCTAGAAGGGCTTTATCATCATCAATATGATATTACAACTGTCAGTATAGATTCCTATGATGAGAAAACAGTTACCAACGCCTATAAGGAGATTCAATTGTTTAAAAGTGATTTAGACTTACAAATTTCAAAACACGATATCTACACCAGTAACTTTCTCAATGACTTGACCTTGTTTCATCTGCAAAACTACAAAGTCGGTAAGTCGACTCTATGTATAACTGGCATCTCTAGTATCTTCGAGAGTCTAAAAGAAGAAAATGTACCTTGCCTGCTTTTACGTCCAACTGTTGATACCATCAAAGATACTATTGAGCGTCTAAAATTAAAAAAACGGTCAAAAATAAATGAAGAACGACAAATAGTCGTTCTATGTATTGAGCCTGATTTAGCAGGCGACTATGCACTTATTAACGAAAACGAATATCAACTGCGATTACAACAAAATAAAATTGCTGAGGTAATCACTTTATTTGCTCAACGTATCCAGGCTGCTGTTGTTGAAACCGGTAATCATGGATACTTGCTTTTTAGCACAAAAAATATTCTCGATATAGAAACAAAATCACTTAAGGCGCTTTCTTTATTGCATCAGATAAAAAGAACAGCCAATAGTACCGTCAGTGTTGGGATCGGCTTTGGTACAACTGCCCGAGAGGCAAAATATTGCGCTGTTCTCGGTATGCACCGTGCACGAAAACATGGTGGCCATCAAGCCTATGTCGTTGAGGACAACAACTTTATTGGACCATTAAAAGAAATAGTACCTCAGGATGAATCCTCGTCAAATTCCATTGAGTCCACCCTTCTTCACATTGCTGACCAAACTGGAATAAGTCTTAATACTATTTTTAGATTACACTGCATTGCGGTAGAAAATTCACAAAATCGATTTACTTCAAAAGAACTTGCTGAACTGTTTGGCAACTCCCAAAGGAGTATGAATAGATTACTTGAGAAGCTGGAATTAGCTGGCTATATAGTAATAACCGGCAAACAAATTATCGGAAACAGTGGTCGTCCCAGTCGGGTGTTCAAATTGCTGCTTTAAATCGCTAGTTCTTCCAACAAATCAGTGTATAGACGATAATTCTCGTCATCATGACAAACAAAATAAACAGTGGTAATCATGGGATGTTGTCTTAAAAAAAGTACCACTTCACCAAATGCAATGACACTTGCAGGGCCTTTGGGAAATCCATAAATGCCAGTGCTTATATTTGGAAATGCAATTGTCTTAAAGCCTTCTTCAACAGCTAGATGTAATACATTGCGATATGCTGAGCACAACAGCTCTTCATCCACTTTGCTCACGTCTCCAAAAACTTTAGGGCCAACAGTGTGAATAACAGCTTTTGCAGGCAAACGTCCTGCACTACTTAGCATACACTCACCAGTAGGAAGCTCCTCATAGCGGCTGATATATTTTCTGCAGCCCGAGAGAATTTCTGGACCACCCGCACTATGAATTGCACCATCAACACCACCACCGGGCATTAAGTGTTTATTAGCAGCATTTACTATGGCATCACATTTTATCGTCGTTATATCACCTTTGATAATTTTAATCCTGTCTTTAACCATGCGTATCATCTCCTATTACTCTATTTATACCATGAAAATACGCTTGTTATTCATCTAAACAACTATTTCCTGCTGATTTCGTCTCACATGGAATTTTTACCCTTACCCATGTTCCAAGGCCAGGTTTACTTTCAAGTTCAATTTCACCATCCAGCAGATAATAGATCGCGTTATGAACAATGCTTAGTCCCAGTCCTTTCAAGTCTGTAGACCGACCTTTTGAAAAAAACGGATCAAATACTCTATCAATATCATCTTCAGCTATTCCTTTACCTTTATCAGCTATCGTAATTTCCAAAAACTCTTCAAGTAGCTTTGCTGATATATGAATCTCAACTAGTTTATGGTCTTCAGAGCTGTGTTCAATACTATTGTTAAGTATATTTCTAATAATCAATTCAATGATTTCATTATAACTATTTATTCCCAGTCCTTTTTCACAATCAATTGAAATATTCCGAACATTCACTGCAATATCAGAAACGATTTTATGAATCATTTCATCGATATCGACTCGCGTGACTTCAAAATCATCACTTCGTCGAGCCAGCAACTTAAACATATCTATTAAACTAGCCGATCTATTTAAATTGCGCATGGCCATTTTATAGGCCGCGTCGATTTTAGACTTTGTGCTATCTATAACTTTATCAGGAGTATCCTCAACATATTGATACAAGTCATTGATTTGATTATTTAAGAACGATGTAGACATAATTGCATTACCAAGAGGGGTACCCATGTGATGGGCCATGGTTTTGATAAGTTCATTCATTGACTGAACTTTTTCTATATGATGAATTTTACCTTGTGCACTTTGAAGTTCCAATGTTCTTTCATCGACAAGTTTTTCCAATCCTTCATTAAGCTCCTTTAACTGTTGTTGCTGAGTTTCCAGGGATTCAATAAAGGTATTGAAATGACTACCCAGTTCACTGATCTCATCCCGATCATCATTGACATCGATTCGCACCGTTAAATCACCATCAGCACCTGCCAATACTTTTTCCTTCAATAATCGTATCGGCTTTGTTATACGTTTGCTCACTTTTGTCGTTACAAAGAGCATGATTATCAAACTAAAAAGAAAAAATACACCTAACAAAATCGCCAAATCATTGACTGGACCGTAAAAGTCCTCTTTATATGCAGTTGATGCTATAATCCACTGATATTCTGGAATATTCGATAACACAGTGATCTTTTGTCTTGGTTCATCCTCACCCGGGTTGCGCCACGGATACTCGATTATGCCCTCTTTTTGCTCGATAACCTTTTGTATAATAGACGCTTGCGAATCATCTTCCCTTATAACGTTCCGCCCTTTTTGTTTAGGATGAATCAAGAAGGTTCCTTCGTAATCAAGCACTATTGAATAGCCATCTTCACCAAATTGAACGTTGAGCACACGATCCTCAAAATCATCAACATCGATTAATTCCAAAAACTCCTCACGATAACTCGAAACGGATATAATCCAATCCCATGGTTCAAAATAAAGCATATATAGAGCCTTCGGACGTAAGTCACTATCATTGGGATTCTTCCAATCATACTCGATATATCCTTTTTTTATTTCTATCTGTGTCTGTACAAAATCCCACTCACTAATGTTTCTGCCTTTCATTTCATCAAAAGGATGTTCGACAAGAACGCCTTTGCTATCCAATATATATATATAGCCCGTTGATCCAATCTCAATGGTCCTCATAATATCGTAAGCTGATTTTTTCGCCTCATCCTCGTTCATCAATCCTTCTTCAAAACGCTTATAATTGTCGGTAGCAATTTTATATTGAATTTCAGCAGTCGTTCGTAAGTGATTTTTTATAGACGTATCAATGGCGGTTTGAATCATGCTATTGATTAAATAAGAACTGTTTTCCAGCGAGCCCTCAATATTATCCTGCACTATAATGCGGACACCAAAATAAATGCCTGAAAACGCCATCAGCATCAACACTAAAAACAAAATGGAATATGTTCGCATCAGTTTCTGCTGTAGATTGTACCCCTTCCAATTCACAATGCCACCACCTTTAGTTACAGACATATATACCCCTTTAACAACTAAAAAAACTTTAGCAAAATGTATCTTGTACTTTCGCTAAAGTTTATTCGTCTAACCTTTGAAATTATAATACAAGCTTCTTAGCTTGCTTCATATTACCTTTGTGCCAATTTTTACAGGCCCACCCATCAAGATGCTCCTTGCTATACGCCTCATCATGCCACTGTTCATAGAATTCTACCAATGATTTTAAGTATTTTTCCCGACGTTCAATGGCCATTAAGATAGCTTCCGTTGACGTTATTTGTTTTCCATGAGGTAAAATAAACATTCTATCTGCATATTCCTTGAGCCATTCAAGACTATGGATATGTTCATGAATGCCACCATCGCTACAGACAAGTGGCAAGGCCGGAACTTCATGTTCATCTACCATGATCAAGTCGCCGACATGGATAAATTGGTCATCGATTATCGTCGTAAGTCCACAAATACTATGACCAGGTGTATCAAAAACTTGTATGTTGTGGCGGCCAAATGAGATGACCTCACCTGAATCTACGATTTTATCCGCTTGTTTATAAGCTGTTTCTGTATCCCATACTTCACTGCAATTCTTATAATTCACTTCGTAGTCCTTACTGCAGTACAGCGTTGCATGTGAAAATACACTGATGCCTGCAGAATGATCTGGATGATAATGTGATAGGATTACATCAGTTACTTCAATACTGCGCTTATCTAGCATCTCTTTGACAACACTTGCTTGATCCAAGTATCCAACATCAATGAGCATTGCCTTATCACCATCAAGAACAATTGTTATATTCATATCAAATGCTAATCCATGACTGCTTAAACTAAATACATATTGTTCTATATCAGCTGCTATAGGTCTATGTTCTTTCATTATGAATCACTCCTCTACTCTATATTATAAAAAGTTGATGGGTTCATCGTCAATATGTATCTGAGTATTTCTGACGATATACCTCTTGAAATGCAATATGGCAGAAATTTCGATATCAATCGTCCACATCGCATGTCACCTTCAGCCATTGATTCCTCATAGAAATCCAGGTCCTCCGATAGAAAAACTTTATCCTCATACCCTAACTCAATGACCCACTCCAATAAATCACAACATTTTTCATAATGTTTTTCCTGGACGCTGTCAATTCCTACAAACGCACCTGTTTCAAGCACCTTATGGACCATCGTTTTATCAGCATCGTAATCTGCATGCGCCCAAATGAATCGCTCCATATTCATTTTCTTTTCTTTCAAAAGATTTAACACAGCAGGAACAGCTTCAGCCTCTAGTATATGACAATGTATGCCCATCCCAGTTCTATTTGAAGTTATAATGGCTGCTTCAAGCATCTTCTTGTCTGATACCTTTAGTCCCCCTCTATCCAATAGTAACTTAATATAGGATGGTCGAATAACACAACCCTTGATCGTTCCTAGTCCCCGCTCGAAATCCTTGGTCCAGCGTATCGAGAGTTGTTCCACAAATCTATCAGGAAAAAGCTCATAGATCTCCTTAGGCACGTTCCAGCCAGTAGATGGTATGATTTGAATACCACTATTTTTGGACAATCGATGCAGCAGGTGAATATTTTGACCACCAATCGGTGGTGATGCCTCAACAATACTATCAATACCTAGTGCTTTCAATTTTGTCATTACTGGTAAAATCGCTTGAAAACTTTCTTCAACAGCGGTTTCATCATATTTCCCTGAATAGTACATATCATAACAGCCTCCTTTTTGCCTAGTATAACAAGCAAACCCTGACAGCTTTATGTCAGGGTTTTGTGAATTATAAATATATTTTATTCAATTGATTAATTTTTGACCGGACCTCATTAACCATAGCGGTTGGCGCTTTGATAATAAATTTTGATGGATGCATCATTGCTAATCCAAGAATATCATTGACCTGTTTCGTAACTATCGTAAGTTGTAACCATTCACCATCGAGCTCTACTTTATGATTGCGCATATAATGATTTTCCTTAATTACCCTATAAAATCCTGATGTTATCATTACCTGAAACGACGTTCGTTTATATTGATTCGTTGAACTCTTCAATGTTTCCATAGACAAGGTCTCTTCATCTACTATTATACTTTTATGTATCCGATCAATCCTAAAAGTTCTTTTTTCATCTCTTAAATGGCAATAGCCTGTAATGTACCAACCGCCATCTTCAAAAAACAATTGGTCGATAGAAACAATTCTTTCGGTATCAGAGTGAGTCATGGGTGCATAATAGGTAATATTGATGCGTTTATTCCTTTGAATCGCGTTCAGTAGTGTCATCATGACATCATCACTATAAACAGACGGTTCAATCTTCGATATGTAAAAATGTATTTTATTCAATAAACTGTCTACTTCATTATAATGGGCAGCATCCAAAGAATTAATAATTTTGCTTTTTATTAAGTCATAACGTTTTGACAAATTAGGCATCTTGATTTCTGAGCCCATTTTAAGGACCATCAATAAAATAATGCTCTCATCACGGGTTAGTTGAATTGTCGGCATAAAATAGGCAGGACTAATTTCATACCCCCCTCCAAGACCTTCGAAAGCAATAATAGGCACCTTTAATTGACTAAGGGCATCTATATCCCTATAAATTGTACGCTCACTTACTTCAAAATATAAGGCCAATTCTTGGGCAGTCATACGTTTACGATCTTTTAACAGTAAAACAACACCGTTTAGACGTTCTGATTTTTTCATTTTATTCCCCTCTATATCACTGTTGATTTGCTTGAATCTTGTAGTTGAATTATAACATAAGGCCTGTCGTGAAACCCATAGACAATTTTCTTAAAAGCGCCATACTTCACGCAAAAGGATGCAGCACAATGAAACATTCGATAGAAAAAAACGCAATGAGACATATTACGTTTGGCTCGTTCTTTGGTCCATTTATCGGTGAATCCCTTTCATTACTCGCCGTTCAATACACCACCCCGGAGTAGCCTCCACCCTAATGGCAGTCACACCGATCATTCTTATCCCGTTGGCTATATTCATCAAAAAAGTGACCGTTCAGTTAAGAGAAGTATTAGGTGCGTTCCTTGCCGTTGGTGGTGTCGAACTGATATTTCTTGAATAATAAATCACAAGTAGGCGCTTAAAAAGAATCTCTTTTAAAAAAGAGATTCTTTTTAAAATTAATGTCTCAATGTATAATTATTTTTTTATTTTTTGGATATATATATAGATACAGGAGGCATTTCTCATGAATAAATATTTTAAGAGACTTTATATCACAATTTTTCTGTTGGTGCTTTCGTTAGTGATAGGGCTACTACTTCAATATAATTATTACAATAATTCTATTAACAAAGAAATTAAAGCGAACGCTACTATACGATTAGATCATTCCATAAGTCAACTTAATAATCACATGACCAAACAGGTTCAAATTATAGAATCTGTCGAAAGTTTTATGCGCACAACCCAAAATGATCATACACTATCAAAGTTTTTAGAATATCAATTACATAAAACGCAAACCATGGAATCACTCTATTATGCAAAACCCAATGGTCAGTTCATCGACGGCAATGGATGGACACCCTCTAAAACATACGACTTATTTAAGCAACCATGGTATCAACAAGCAAGTAAATCAACCGTGATGATTACAACGCCTGTTTATCGACATCCAGGAACACATCAGTTTGTTATTAGTTTTGCCAAGCCAATCTATAATACCAACAACAAATTAATCGGTATCATCGGCAGTGATTACCCTGTCAAAACAATAACCACACTCCTTGCTGATTTTATGGATACGGAAAACAGCAAGATCTTTTTCTTAGATGAGAATCATCATATCGTTGTTCATTCACAATATGATCGAAAGAATAATGCCCCCCTTAATCTGGGCACTCTTTTTCCAGATATTGTTCCGTATTTAGATGACGACACTAAGACTAGTGGTATCCATATAACAACCTACGAAGGTACTGAGGGATATTTTGCTTGGCAGACATTAGATAATACCAATTGGATCATCGGAAGTTTCACCCCTCACAATGACTTAAAAGCCATACGTGCAAACTTCCAGAAATCATTGATTCTTATGTTTACCGTTTTAATATTACTGCTTGTACTTGTTCTTCTTTTACAACGAAAGAACATTGTAAATCCACTAATTGAACTCAATGACGATCTAAGTAATATCTATATATCGGACCAAATCAGTTATCGATTACCGATTGCCGAAAACGATCCATTCTTCGAAATCAGAAAAACAACAAACGATATTTTATCAAGGACTCAAGGTTATTTTGAAAATCTTGAAAGCAGCAATCATGCACTAAAAATCAGTCAGGATAAAAATACAGCTATCATCAGCGTGCTACCTGATATGATTTTCATCTATGATCACAAAGGGATTTTCAGAGATTATCTTACAAATACAACAGATCAATTGATTATGAGCAAGAGTGATTTCCTGGGCAAGGACATCTTTGATGTCTTACCAAAAGACGTTGCCGAATCAACTAAGGATGCTCTAGAAGAAACCTTCCGAACAGGGAAAATGCAGCAATTTAGCTACAGCATTGAAACAGAACAGGGCTATCAACATTATGAAGCACGGATGACCAAGGTAAACGATAATGAAATCATGGCTATTGTACGAAACATAACAGAACAGCTTGTAAACTTAGAACAAATAGAAGATCTTAGTTATAAGGATCAGTTGACTGGCCTCTATAATAGACATTTCTTCCAAGAAGAATTGTTGCGTTTGGATGTGCCTAGAAATCTTCCACTATCCATAGCCATATTTGACATCAACGGATTACGCCTTACAAATGACGCATATGGCCACACTATCGGTGATGAACTTCTTAAAATAGTCGCAGAAGTCATAAAAGACCAATGTCGATTGGATGAGATTATTTCTAGAATCGGTGGGGATGAATTTGCCATATTATTACCGTCAACAACCGAGGAACAAGGAGAATTAATCATCAATAGAATTAAGACTGTTTTAAGCGATAAATCTATTGAAAACATACCTATTTCAGTGTCAGCGGGTTGTCATACAAAACACAATGCAGATGAGGAAATTATGTCAATTTTTGTAGCTGCTGAAAACGATATGTATAAACACAAGGCTTCTGAAAGTCAAAGTCTTCACAATAAGATTATTCAAACAATTCTCTATTCCCTAAATCATAAAAGTGCGACAGAAAAATTCCATTCAGAGCGAGTTTCACTCTACTCAAAACAAATTGGTAGAGCCATGAACTTAAGGTATGATCAGATGAAAGAACTGGAAACAGCTTCCCTTGTCCATGACATCGGAAAAGTCGGTATTCGTGACACAATACTTAACAAATCTTCTGAATTAACACCTGAAGAATACGATGAAGTAAAGCGCCATTCTGAAATCGGTTATCAGCTTTTAAGTTTAGTCGACATGTACAAGCCTATTGCCTCATATGTTCTGTATCAGCATGAACGTTGGGATGGGAAAGGGTATCCGCAACAACTTGTCGGAACTCGTATCCCTCTAATCTCCCGCATAATTGCTGTTGCTGATGCTTATGAAGCAATGACTGCAAGTAGACCCTTTAGAAAACAGCTTTCTGAAGAAGATGCACAAGAAGAATTACGTCGACATGCAGATACTCAATTTGATCCACATGTTGTCGCAGCGTTTTTAGAAGTCTTGAAAAAACATACTAAGTAAGGATTAAAAAGAGGCGTTTCAATAGTTTTTAGCTATTGAAACGCCTTTTAATAGGTTACAAATTATTGTGGGAGGATAATTTCTAATACATCACCTATAGCAATTTTTCCCGCTATGTATCCAATGTCAAATTCTACTACTGAGGTCGCTGAGGGTCTTTTTTTTCCAATTGTCCATGGCTTCATGCAGCAATCAATAGCCACAACTTTTAATTGCTCATCTAGATAAACAACATCAATAGTCAGCCTCATATTCATCATATGAATTTGATTGCATGGATGAATCCATAAACCATATCCTTCTGGTAAAGTCTTTTTTCCCATTAATCCCATAAATCGCTCACCAAAGGTTTCAGTCATCCAAGCATTTTCCGTTATGAGTTCATTTGTTGTTATATTTTTTACTGTTACATTCTTCATATCAATCCTCTTATTTAAATGCTTGCGCCATTTGCAATAGCGCAGGTCCAATCAGAACCACAAAAATGGATGGAAAAATAAAAAACAATAACGGGAACAACAATTTGATTGGCGCCTTCATGGCTTTTTCTCTTGCCCGCTGACGACGCTTTTCACGCATTTGAACAGATTGAATTCTAAGTACACCACCGATACTAACCCCTAAATCATCCGCTTGTATCAATGCGCCAACCAAGGTTGTCAAATCATCTACATTGCAACGTTCACTCATTGCTCTTAAGCCATCTCTCCTGCTTTTTCCCATACGCATTTCTTTTAACGCGATAGCCAGTTCATCCGCCAGCGGTCCTTCCATTTGTCTAATTACTTGGTCAATTGCTCCATCAAATGAAAGACCTGCTTCAACGCTTACCGTAACAAGATCAAGCACGTCTGGTAATTTATTTTGAATTGATTTTTGTCTCTGAGTGATTCTACGCTTCAACCTAAAAGTTAACATAAATTGAATAAGCAACCCAAATACACCTGCCATTAAAGCACTTTGAGTAAGGGTTACTTTTGACAAATATAAAAGTACACCCATAATACCAGGAAAGACCATGCCAAATATAATTTTTTTAAGATGCCAGCGACCAAGAGCTTCTTTTTCAGTTAGTCCAGCTTGACGCAACAAGGATTCCAATCTATCTCTCTTTCCAGCTGGACTAAAACCTGATGCTACTCTGCCGACCACCTGTAATCCAGGTCTCAATAATCGCTTCGATAATTTTTCTTCCATCATGTCTTCGCGATGATCAAAAACTCTATGCATCTCATCTAAGTCTTCCAGTCTTGCATGCACTTGTTGCTTTGGTGCTGTAATGATAGATATTATCCAAAGTACACAGATAAAAACTGTTACAAAAATCATAAACACTACTATTAGTAACATTGCACTCACCTACATTTCGATATCGACAATCTTCTTAATAAACATGATTCCAATCAACTCATTAACCATGGCCACAACAACTAGGATTCGACCAATCGGTTCTGTAAACAACATCATGATGTATTCTCTATTAATAAGATACATAAAAAAACCTAATGCAAACGGTATCAAGGATACAACAATTCCTGAAAAACGTCCCTGAGCTGTCAAGGTTTTGACTTCACCTTTTAGTTGAACTCGTTCACGAATCGTCTTCGATATACTATCAAGAATCTCAGCCAAATTACCGCCAGTATCCCTCTGTATATTAACGGCTGTTACCATCAACTGCAAATCGTCACTTTCAACACGTTCTAACAAATTATTTAATGATTGGCTTTGATCTACTCCAAAACTCATTTCCTTCAATACCCTCGCAAACTCTTTAGAGATAGGATCTGGCATTTCTTTTGCTATAGAACCAACAGCTTGCAAGTAGCTATACCCCGCCTTAAGCGAATTCGAGAAAATTACAAGCGCATCACTTAGCTGTTCATCAAATTTTTTTAATCTTGCATTTCGTTGATGTTTAATATAGAAAAGCGGCATAGCCCATACCCCAATAAAAGTCACTATTGAAAGTAAAATATCATTTTTAAAAACTAATACTGCATAGGAGAACGGAATTGCCAATACAATTTGGATAACTGTTAGCTCCTCGCCAGTTAATGCGATATCCGCTTGTATCAATGTCGTCGTCGTGCTCTTGGTAAAATAAGTGATAAACTTGAATTTTGCCATTTGTTGACCAATTGCTTTGACGACCGCATAACCACCTTTTCTTTCAGTTTCCTCTTCGTCATAATAAGGATTATCAGACTCCATATATTCAGACAACCGTTCAACAGAACTTTCTTTACTAAATATTCTCTTAAGTAATCCAAACATCACAAGAAAAGCTGTCAAAAATGATAATCCCACAATTATAAATTTCATAACAACCTCCTTACATAAATAGTGAAGCAGGTACTTCAAATCCTTTTTTCTTAAGTGTCTCAACAAATTTAGGTTTTACACCCGTAAACATAAAGTTGCCTTTTACTTTCCCCTTACTGTCCAATCCATTTTGTTCATACCTAAAGACATCCTGCATAATGATAACATCACCTTCCATACCTTGTACTTCTGTGATATGGGTTATTTTACGACTGCCATCAGGTAAACGGGACTGCTGTACAATAATATCAACTGCTGACGCTATTTGACTCCTTATGGCTTGTAGTGGTAATTTCATTCCTGACATCAATACCATGGTTTCAAGTCTGGCAATCATATCTCTAGGAGAGTTGGCATGACCAGTTGTCAAAGAACCATCATGGCCAGTATTCATGGCCTGAAGCATATCCAAAGCTTCACCACCACGAACCTCACCAACGACAATTCTATCAGGCCGCATCCGTAGACTATTTCTCACTAAATCACGAATAGAAATTTCACCACGACCTTCAATATTTGGAGGGCGTGTTTCAAGGCGTACAACATGTTCCTGGTTTAGTCTCAGTTCCGCTGCATCTTCAATAGTTACTATACGATCCCCATTAGGGATAAATGATGACAATACATTTAAAGTCGTCGTCTTACCACTACCAGTACCACCAGATACAACAACATTTAAGCGACCTTCAATGGCAACTCTTAAAATTTCAGCCATTTTGGAGCTTAGTGTTCCAAATGCAATCAAGTCATCTACGCCAAATGGATCTTCCGAGAATTTACGAATCGTAATACTAGGGCCATCAAGGGCAAGAGGAGGAATAACAGCATTAACACGGGAACCATTTGGTAGTCTTGCATCTACCATTGGTGAACTTTCATCGATACGTCTACCAATAGGGGCAACAATTTTTTTTATAACGTGGAGCACATGGTTTTCATCTTTAAACTGAGCATCAGACAACTCCAGCTTGCCATCCCGTTCGACAAACACTTTATGTGGACCATTTACCATAACTTCAGTAACATCCTTATTATCCAACAAAGCTGTAATAGGACCAAAACCTAAAATTTCGTCCATTAACTCCTGAGATATTCGTTCTCGTTGAATATTGGTCAGATTCAACGCCTCTTTAGCTACATGTCTCTGAATCAACAGTTCTATTTCATCATTATATTTACTAATATCTTTGCTCAACTCGCTAAAGTCTATATCCAAATCCTCAATGACATGATGCTGAATTTTTATTTTCAATTCTATATAGGGATCATCACCCGTTTTTCGTTGTCGTCTCGCTTGACCGACATTATCCCGTTCTTCTAATCTATTTTTCAGCGACATAATCAAGCCCCCTTAATAATTTCTTTGGCCAATTTCATAACACCTTTGCCAAATTTCAGCCCCTTCGCACGAGCATCAGAAATCACAGGCACCCCTTGATTCACCGATTTAAGTAAAACTTTTGCCTCTTCAGGTAAAGTTGCATCAATCTTATAATTCAATGTCTTTTCAACATCTGGAATTTTTATGTCGGATCGAACATTTCTATTAATAAGCATTCGCACCTTATCCTGGGAATATCTTAGTGAGTGCATAACTTCTAAGCCCAACTTCGTATTCTTTATAGCCAGCAAGTCCATTGTAGCAATAAAGTAAATGCGATCACAAGAGTCCAACGTTGCTAGTGTCGTCTCCTCAAAGTTAGTTGCCGTATCAATAATTATATACTCATAAGATTGCTTCAATGAATTAATGATATCCTTTATTTGTTTTTCAGATATATACTCTGCAAACTCAGGTTTCCTCGGGGCCAACAAAATATCCAAATTACTTGTAATCGGTAGCAAATAATTTTTTATTCCTTCTGCATCTTCAGCCATATGTTCATCCGTCAACTCCGTGATGGTTACTTTGGGTTTTATATTATTAATCATGCCCAAGTCACCAAACTGTAAATCGAAATCCAGTAATGCAACTTTCCCCTTAGTCAATTTACTGAGCGCATGAGCGACATTTGTTGATAAGACAGATTTTCCTACACCACCTTTACTACTAAAAAATGCAAGCACAAAGGATTTATGATCCTGATTAGCAGCACTGCTTTCCACAATCAAGTTAGCTGTCCGTTCACTTACCTTCTCATAAGTACTAAGTATGGTTTGGTTCAAATCATCAATGCCAAATGGCTTAACAATGTATTCCTTTGCACCAGACACCATCGCTTTTTTCATATAATCAAGCTCAGCCTGGACTGACATAATAATAACAATAACCGTTGGATGATGCTTAGAAAGATATTCTGTTGCCTCCAATCCGTTCATTTCAGGCATATTTATATCCATCAACACTATATCCGGTTTTAGTTCATCCGTTAACTCAATTGCTTCACGACCGTTTTTGGCAGACGCAACAAGCTGGAAGCGATCATCGAACTCAAGGTACCTTCCTACAAGTTCTCGTGTTTCATCTGTGTCATCCGCTACAATAATACGAATTTTATCAGTCATACGACCACCTCCTATGCTTAGTCTACTTTTGGTATTTTCAACTGTTGTCCTGGATAAATTTTATTCGTTCTTAATCCATTCACCTTCTTAATTTCCACATATCTAGAGCCACTGCCCAAAAGTTTTGTACTGATTTTGATTAACGTATCCCCGTATTGAACTGTATAAACTCTATCAACTTCTATTTGCTCATCTGTTTCTATACCACCTTCAGTACTTACTGTACCTATAAGCTCTTCATACTCACCTAATTTGTCTTCAGTTACTTTCGCCAAGTCCTCTTGAATACCATACTCTGGGAAGAAATCTCTATGCTTCATTTCCTGATCTAACAATAACTCCTCCCAAATCGTACCGTAGGAATTATAATAAGTATCTCCAGAAAACGGTCTTAAGGCTAATTTTAGTGATCCTGACTGTTCAGCCATGTACAACTTTTCTATTTCGAGTACTGGTACCGCTATAGTTATATCATACGCCCCGCCACCAGTATCCCCTTCAGGGAACTTTCTTAGGTAATTGTTTCGAACCGTCAACACTTCAATATTTTGAAGCATCAATTTAGTAATATCAGGTCGCAGAATTTCCTCTTCTGCCGCCAATGCTGGTAAAAACAGAAATATATCCACTCTATCACCTGGTCTTAAACGATCCGATACACCAGTGTTCCTATTAACGCTAATACTAACCGCCCGCATAGAACCGTAGATTTTAAGACTCAGTTCCTCTTCAATATTTTTCATCAACCGATCTGGTGGAAAACCTTCATTTGCCATGATACTTTCCACTGTCATTTTACCGATGATGTCCTCGCTATTCTTTATATAGAGATCATATCCATCAAAAATTGGAACATCTACCTCTATAATCATGTCCTCTGATATGATTTCTCGTGCAAATATTTTATCCCTTGCCACCCACATTTTCACCGTCTCTGTTTCAGGTTCTTCATAATCACCAGTTACTCGACTCAAGTAGGTATAGCTCAAATACGCTGTTAATAAAGCAAATATAAATGCAAGGATAAAAAGTCCTCTACTCGTACCTTTTGCTTTCATGCGATCACTCCCACATCACTAATTTTGTTGCATAAACACCTTCATCTGTCGCTGACGGATCTATTGTTCCACTTGCCGTATATCCCCAAAGGAATGTTCCAGTTATTTCAACTTTTCCAGCTTTAGTACCGACAGTATCAACAAAAAAATATGCAAAATCTACAACAGTCACTGCCTCACGACCTGACACCGTCATACTATCAACAATTGGTATTAACCACATTCGCGGAGAATTGACATCAAAATCTTCATATGTTGAATATGGATCTTCAGCAATCATATCTTTAACAACTTTGACTGAAGGCACCATATTCCCTGGTTCTGTATAAATTATATCTCCTTTGCTAATTGTCTCATCCGTACCGAATAAAATATTATCCAAAAGATCACTCGTCCCAGAACTCTCGTTAAATGCTACAGCACCGAAGTTCCCATTCTCACCTTCACCACCACCCTCTTTAAGGGTGATTACATCTCCATACACATAATCTAATGTTTCAACTCCAAACGGACGTAATCCTTTGACGCCACCTGCAGGACCTACTATTGCCATTGAACGTGCATTAACAACTGTACTTTTAAAACCAATAACTGACGCCAGATAGAATTGATGGTCAACAGCACCAACAACAGCAATTGTTGTATCATCATTTTTTATAGTAAATGTTGCATCTGTCTCAAGAAATCCATTTTTCACCAAAAATTCCTTTGCAACTGCTTCAGCCCTAGCTGGATCTCTTGGCAATTCCATAACACCTGCTAAAACTGCAGCATCCAAAGCATTCGATAATTTATTCTGTTTAACAATCGCAGATCCAACATCAATAACGATAGCAGCTGATGCAATAAGAACTGTTATCGCCACTACAACAATTATCTGTGTGACCCCTTTTTCATTCCTAATTCTATTCATAACCTCACCTCTATTCTACCCGCATACTCGTGGCGGCCTCTAAGCGTATGGGGTTACCTGTAATTGATCCAATAAATGGTGCATAAATTTGTACATCATACGTCACCGTAACAGTTATGGTGACAACATCGTCACTCTCTACTCTCGTAGGAACAGGATCTAGTGCAGCCTGATCCAACGTGCTCGCATTATCTTTAACAATCTGTATAACATCTGCATCATTTGCTCCTACAGCACCAGCCCTAGCCCCCTGACGCGAAGCGTTTGTTATAATCATATAAGATCCATACACCCGTCCAAACTCAACAATACCAAGAAGTAGCATCAATATAACAGGTAACAGCAATGCCAGTTCAACAATTGACTGCCCTTTTTTATTTTTTATTTTATTTAATCTCATTGACTCTCACCTTTTTCTACTAAAAGAAAAGAAAAGGCCTTACTGACTAGCAAGACCTCGAAGTATACTGCGATTATAGTAGTTTTAAACAAGCAATTAAAGATTGTCAACTACGTTTTGGAATGTATCGCTAATTGTATTACCTAAAAGACCAAGAACTACAATTACTGCTAGTGCAATCAAAGCGATGATTAGAATGTATTCAACCATACCTTGACCTCTTTCATTGCCGAAATGCATTCCCAACCATGCAATTAAATAATCAAACATAATAATCCTCCTTTATCATATCTCCCACAACACTCTGTTCGTTTCTATTTATATACCCATTATATTGTTTATATAATCACTTAGGTATTCACCCGGGTCATTTTTATTGTGGACTTATACCCGAAAAGAATAGGACTTTTGTCCCTTTTGTAGAACTTTATTGATTATAACCATATGTCATTACGGCATTTCGTCAACAACATTGTTATAGCTATTAGTCAGTTGATCTCCTAAAGCTGCGATTGCGATGATGACCGCCAATGCGATCAAGGCCAAGATTAAAATGTATTCAACCATACCTTGACCATCGTCATTCCAAAAATGTAATTCAGACCATACCATTATATAATTAAACATAATAATCCTCCTAACCTTAATAATAAATATCTATCGGTCATCAATGTCGTGACGAATCGCATATAATGTCGCCTGTACCCGATCTCTGACTTCCAGTTTTCTATAGATAGACGTCGCGTAGTTCTTAATCGTCTTTTCACTTAAAAACAACTGCATTGCAATCTGTTTATTGGTGTATCCTTTCGCAATGCGTTTCAAAACTTCTATTTCCCTATCAGTCAAATCATCGAAATGGCTTTCCTGTTCATCTTTATGTGCAAACTTGTCCACCAAATAATTAACAATACGACGATCTATATACGATTCACCAGAATACACTTCCTGAACAGCTTGTATCAAATCGACGGATTCCGAATCTTTTAAAATATAACCATGTGCGCCTGCTTCTATTGCTTCAAACACTGTTTTCCGATCGTCATCTGCAGTAATCATAATAAATTTACATGCCAACTTTGAAGCCTTTATTTCTTTCATAACCTCTATACCTGATCGATCTGGCATATTCACATCAAGTAATACCACATCCGGTGCCAACGTTTTAATACTCGCTATAGCCTCTGCACCATTCATGGCTTCTCCAACGACAGTAATATCTTCTTCAAAGGTTAGGATTGTTTTCAAGCCTTCACGTATTAAGGAGTGATCATCAGCTATTAGGATTCTTATGCGCTTGATACTCATCCATCATCACCTCCCTGTTTACCGGTATTTCGATATAAATGTTGGTTCCATTTGTTCTGGTGCTATTGTACTTGATAGTACCGTGCAATTGTTTCACACGCTCCACAATACCAACAAGCCCAAAAGATTTTTGATCTTGTTTCGCCATTTCATAGGTTGATTCAAAATCAAATCCTACACCATTATCACTAATTTCCAGACTTAAGTATTTCAATCCAAATTTTAAAACCAAGTCCACACGAGTTGCTTTCGCATGTTTTTTAATGTTATTGAATATTTCCTGTGTAAGCCTAAAAACCGCTATCTCGATGATTTTCTCTACATCGTCTGTAATCTTGTTAGTCTCCACAGTAACTTCAATATCATTTTCTTGGGAGAACTCATGACTATAACGCCTAATCGTTGGTATCAATCCTAAATCATCAATGGACATGGGTCTTAAATCGTATATGATTTTTCTGATGTCTTTTAATGTCGTTCGCACTGAAGTCTTTAAGGTTTCTAGTTCCTCCAATCCTTTTTCAATATCCTTGTCTATCAGCGTCCTGCATATCTCAGCTTTCAAGACAATATTAGCAATCGATTGCGCTGGTCCATCATGTATATCCCTAGACAATCTTCGTCGTTCTTCTTCTTGGGCTTCGAGTACTTTGATGCCAAGAAATATTGAATTCCCACCATTTTCACCACCAATGGCACCATGCATATCATTCGATAAATAACTCATTGCTACACCGACTTGGTTAATGAATTTCTCTGCGCTATTCAATATATCTCTTGCTTTTGTCAACGAAAACTCTAATTCATCTCTTTGTCTTCTTAAGTTTTTCTCTTCCTGTTGTTTCAAATAATATTGCGCTCTTATTTCACTGGCCTTTTCGTATACATCTTTAATGTCTGATTCATTGTAACGCTCAAAATTTTTACTTACAGTAACCAGCTTCTTACGCATAGCTTTATCCTGTAATTCCAAGGCATCGACTTCATCTATAACCTCTTTTATTTCAGCCTGTATATTTTTCAACTTAATTTTAAGCCTTTCCACTTCATCGCGGGCATGCTCAACAATGCCATATATCTCATTCTTGCTTTGTTCAATACTTTCAATTGTTTTGGACACTATATTTTTTATTTCCTTGATATCAACTAAAACCCTATCCATAAAGAACGTCCTTTCTTACAACTTATGTCAACTTCTATAATGTATATACCCTGTTTTTCAGATTTCAATTGATGAATTTAATTCCTCAAGAACTTCTGAATAACAATATTTTCCTAATTAAAAAATTCCAGACAAAAACAATCCCAGCAGCAATAAGTTTCGTCATCGGCACTGTTAAAAGTAATATATCGACGCCAATCCACATAATAAGCTCGCTGAGTATAAATCCGATTATACCGATAAAAAAGAAAATACTTACTTCTGATTTCTGATCGCTTACACTTCGGTAACGAAAAACCCATTTAATTGACAATAGATAAGTTATGGTAAATCCAAATAACAGTCCGATAGCAGTGGCCATTAAGTAATGGACATGAAATAGCCTATACAACAGCATAAGGATAGAAAAATCAACAATAAAAGCAAGACCACCGGCTATAAAATACTTTACAAATTCTGATAGCCACCTTGTATAGGTTTCATAGCGCTTCTCCATTGTCCTCACCTCTCTACTCTATACAATCTAAAATCCTCAAATTCCTCAGGGAGTTTTTTTTTTTCAAGCCACTCAAGTCTTTGATCATCTATTAAGAACTGATAAAAACCGTCAGGATGTGTATCTGCTTGGTACATTATACGTTCTGCAGAGGACGTTGCAATAAGGATCCAGTTAACATTGCGCTGAGTAAGCATTAATTTTACTGCATCCACATCTGATTCCGTCATCACATCATACAGAAATAATATACCCTGATCATTTCGATGATAAGGTGTTGCAATCACCTGATAACTTGTGTGATATAAAATTGCCGGGCCATAGTCAACAAGTGTCAATAGAATTTCATTCTCATTAGAAAATTCCGCATCCTTTAGCCATCTACTAAAGGCTTCTATATTATGAACTTGAAGGTTCTCCTCGTCATTTTGTTGTCCAATGTAATTAAAGACACCTCCTAGAAAAGTAAAGCCTAGTAGTAGGGTTACAATCGTAAAACTCCGCACAATTGGCAACCATTTTTTTGATACGCGTTTTTTTGTCAGTTCAATAACCACCGATATAAACACAACTACCAACGGTAATGTTAAAACCGTATAATAAGTCAACCAACGAATTTGATAAAAAGCCAACATACCGAAAAATATCATCCCCATTCCTATCAACAACCATCGAGATGAGAACAATAGATTATTATTTTTTTTAAACAACATAAACCATAGTAATGAGACAATGGACAACCCCATGTACATGACGAAATTTCCAGCACCTACAAAATTATAACTAATGAGTGGTTGTACCTCTACAACATGCTCCAACCATATCGGAACGATGCTCGGATTCACTTCAGCAAATGGCCCTTTAAGAAAGCTTGGATACGCCGTTACCAAAAGTGCAAGGCCAAGCATACCGGCCATAGCAAGGCTTAAAAAACGAGATAATCGAGTATTTTTTCTTTTCAGTTTACTTACCATTAAAAGAACGCCTGTCATAATCATAAATGCAATGATATGCACAATTGAAACTTTATCGTAAACAGGAACAAACCACTGAGAAGGTGGGTGTTCAATTGATACAAATAACACTGTTGCAACAGTCAATACACCTGACATGATCGACGCCTGCTTCAGATAATCATCACCATATAGAATCCATAACAACGAAAATACTGCCATCACAAGTACAATACTAAATATAAATTCTACACTTACAACAAATCCTATCCCCATTAACACGCCAGTGACTACCCCATGTTTTATCTTCAACTGCTCATTCAACATCCGAAGCACTAGACCAATCAAGCAAATAAAAATCGTCAACAATAGACTGTGATGGTCCGCTCGACCAAAGTAAAAGACTTGATACACCATTGGCTGTGATAAGAAAACCAACATAACAAGCATCGCTGATTTATTGGATACCACCGGTTGTATCATCCAATAGCTAAGCCACATGGCAATACATCCAATAAGCGGGCTCACGATAATACCTGCCCAGAAAAGCGCTTCTGGAAATGGCACAATCAATTGAAGAATCCTCGCAAGACCAATTAATATAATATCCAAAGGTCTACTCCAATGTAACGTCTCGCCATAAGGCGCATTGCTGCGATCGATTGTGGAATCATACCAATTACCGGACTCATACAACTTTTCAACACGTACAAGTCGCATGTATGGATCAGTATCCATAATCATCCGATCATTGACCAAAGCCGTTTTCTGATAGAAAGCAAACAATATCAATAGAAATGATGCAATCGCTATAACAATCGCTACTTTTTCCTGTCTTTTATGGCTTTTCTCCATCCTTACTCATCCTTCTTTTCTTCGTGATATTCCTTTTCCACATTGACTGCCCAAATGTTATTCTTAGTAACAATATGATTGTTGATATTATCGACAGCTTCCATTGCCGTTAACATTGAGTGATCCATGTTATTATATCGATGCATACCATTTCGACCGATTAAAAACAAATTTTTTATCCCATCTAGATAAGATTGAACAATGTCAATTTGCTCATAGGCACCGATATAGGATGGGTATGCTTTCGGCATTCTGACAACTGTACCATCAATGACATCCCCTTTTTCGATTGCTTCTATCTTAACTAATTCATTAATACCGAAAGTCAGGAGGTCGCTATCCTTCATTGACCAAAAGACATCGTCTTTATTACAAAAATATTCTAGCCCTATCCATATGTGATCTTGGTTATTCACCATATACGGACTCCAATTATTAAATACTTGGATACGCCCCATTTTCACACTATTCTCTTGAACATATATCCAATTATCTTTGATTCTATAGCCTTTTTCATTATTCGACGGATTCCCTAAGTTGAATTTTTTTAGCAGTAGCCCTACAGAAATAAAATCCCTGTAACTAAGTTTCAATCCGACATCTAACACTTCTCTTGGAGGTTCAGGTTGAATGCCTCTGATTAGGGTTCGTATAGGCATCGTAGAAATAAAATAATCACAGGCTACTTCTTCGACATCTCCAGAAGACAAGTCCTTAACTAGCACATTATTAACACTATCGCCCTCTAGAATAACACCAACTACTTTTTTGTTAAACTGAATGGTGCCACCTGATTCCATAAAAGTAGCACCAACTGTATCCCACATTTGACCTACCCCATATTTGGGATATAAAAATTGTCCTATAAGACTGGTTTCGATATCTTTTTGTGATATGTCAGTCTCTTTTCGTTTCCCAAAATGTAGCGACGATTGAACTGCATGGACGATAACTTCTTTAATTGAAATGCCCTTTATGCGCTGTGCCCCCCACTCCGGTTGAATCTCTGAACAAGGAACACCCCATACTTTTTCTGTGTAATCTTTAAAAAACGTTTCGTATAGTTCCTTACCGAATCGATTAATAAAGAAATCCTCCAGGGATTTCTCTTCTCTAATCGGTAGAACAACAGCTCTTATATAGCTAAAGCCAATCTTAACAATTTTCTTAGGTCCTAGTTTTTTTAGAGTCGATTTATTCAACTTAATCGGATAATCAAAAAATTGATTCATATAGTAAATTCTTGAAAGGCGTGTTCTTAGAATCATAACATCCTCGCGTTGACTATCGACCTCTCCAGCCATTGCGAGCACATCTTTCCACCAATTCATTACCCGATCGGATTTCGAAAAAAATCGATGTCCTCCAATATCCATACGATTGCCCTTATAATTAATTGTTTTTGATATTCCTCCAACAGCATCCGTCATTTCATAAATAATTGGCTCCACATCTGATGTGTTGAGTAATTCCATCGCAGCCGTTAAACCAGCTACGCCTGCCCCTGCGATAATCGCTGTTTTTTTCTCCATAGCGGACTCCTTTTCTCATCTGATTTCCATATATACTATTTTTACCAAAATCCCCCCACCTTAAACGACAAATAAGCCATATCTCCGTCGAGTACGGATACCTTCTTAGGCACGTCAGTAGGGCGCGGCAACAAATAAAAAAAGAAAACCGTTGTTAGCGATTTACTTTATCACTCAACAACGGTTCTTCCTGTACACTTATTTTCTCAACATACACATCAATGGTCGATTGGTTCCGTCCAAACTTCTTGGACTTAAATACTGCTTCATCAGCATTCGCATAGATCTTTTCTAAATTTGGTTCAACTATGCCATCTACAACACAACCACCGACAGAAGCATTTACGCTAAATGCAATCTCTGTTTTATCTTCATAAAATATAGTATTACTGATATCCAGTCTTAAGCGTTTTGCAAAAATCGCCGCACCGTCGCTATTGGTTTCAGGTAACAAAATTCCAAATTCTTGACCGCCAATCCGCCCCACATAATCTGTGTTACGTGCACATCCAGCAACCACCTTCGCAATTCTCTTGATGACTTCATCACCTTTCGAATGGCCATACTCATCATTGACCTTCTTGAAATTGTCCATATCCACAATTAACAATGTAAATGGTCTTTTATGCCGACCATATCGCGTAATCTCATTTTTTAATAAGACCATAAATGACTTTCTATTAGAAATCTTAGTCAGCGGATCAATGCTATTTAAACGTTCAAGTTCATTCATCGCTTTTTGGAGTTCCATAGTACGATGACTAAAGCGCTCTTCAAGTTCATCTAGGACCTCTTTTTGCTCACTCATAGATTTCTGACAGCGAATGCCCTTATATGCATAAAATATCAAGACCGCTTCTATCGGAATAAGAATATATATCAATATAGTAGTCCATGAAAAATTCATATGATTACCTCTCTTTAATAAAATGGGTATGATAATACTATAGCTATTACTATTATCATACCCATTTTTCTCTATTCTATACAATAAATTATATCAATTACAAATCTATTGGAAGAACAATAGAAAAACGTGTAAAGCTATCAACTTCACTTTCAAGCTGAATCTTTCCTTTTAGACTTTGAGTAATTATACTGTGAATGATACTCATGCCAAGACCACTATTACCATTTTCTCTAAAAGTTGTATAGAATGGTTCAAATACTTTTTTCTGATCCTCTTCAGAAATACCACAGCCATTATCTTCAAATATAATGTATAAAAGTTGCCCATCTACACGGCATTCAATTTTAATTTCACCTTCATAGCGATTTCTGAATCCATGTTGGATAGCATTCATCATCAGATTGGTAATCAACTGAGCATATAAACCCGGATAACTATTTAAGACGATACTGTCATCGCATTCCAATGTAATCACATGTTTTCTCCGCTTATATTCATTACGAAGACTGGTTATCACATCTTCTACAACCATTTTCAACATAAAACGTTCTTTAATTTCGCTACTTTGATCGACGGCTATTTTCTTAAAGCTTTTTACAAGTTCAGCCGCTCTCCCTAAATTATTTTCTAAAATTCTGGTAGCTTCGGTTATATTTTCAAAGTATCTGACTAGTTCTGTCCTAGACATTGTACCCTTAGCCATTTCATCAATGCTTTTATGAGTCAACGCACTGATATGCGATGCTGTAGATACGCCGACTCCAAGCGGCGTATTAATTTCGTGAGAGACACCTGCAACCAGATTTCCTAAAGAAGCCGCTTTTTCTGTTTCTAGAATATATGCATACTGCTTTTCCAACACATCGTTGATACTGGATACTTTTTCTTCGAGTAAGGCATTTTCATTTCTAAAGGCATCGATAATTCTTTGAAATGATAAACTGATGGCACCAATTTCATCTGGACGATCCAAATAATTCTTTGGAATATTGGTTTCATAATCACCCTCCGCAATATCTTCAGCAAATAACACAATATGTTTAAATGGCGCCATTCGTCGCTCAACAAGGATATATATAGCGCCTAAGGCAAAAGCTAGCATAGTCGCCATCACAGAGACTATCAGTACAAAGATGCCTGATATCTCTTTTTCAACAGCATCTGTATCCACCAAGGACACAACTTTCCAATCGTTGATCCCAATGTTGTAGCTCATCAGGTAAAAGGACTGATCATTATACGTTACGGGATACAACTTTTTCTCTGCATCCATAATTTGTGATTTGTATGAACTTAAAGGATCAGTAGGATCATCAATGGACTTATTAACAATATAATCAGAGTTGTCATGATACATATATTTACCATCATCGGATATGATGAATGTCTTGTCATTTTCATTTATTTCCGCCGTTTCTATAAGCTTTGGTATAGCTGACAAATTGATATCCACGACCACAAATCCAAAGACATCTGCATTCTCTCGCAAGGCCATTATTGCAGATATCAGCAATTCATTCGTACTCCATTCCAAGTATGGTTCAGTAAATCCTACACCAGCAGAATCCATCGCCACATTATACCAAGGACGTTTCTTGACATCATAGTCCTCACCTGAAACAACCCCAAAACTGTCCAAGTAGAAATTTGCTTTTTCGTTGGCAACCCATGCAAGATAATGTAGCTTATCGCTTTCCTCAATGGATACCAAGTATTCATATACAAAAGTATAATTGGGATGATCCCTCGCAATCTCACGATCCTGAACTTCCTTTAAATATCTGATGACATCTCTATTCTTAGACATTTGCCGCGTATAAGTCGCCGCACTATTAAAAATACCTGTCACATCCTTTGCAATCGATTCCGATTGTACATAGGTTGTCTCAAGTAAATTGCTCTCTAATTTATTTGTTATGAAGCTAAAACTAGCAACACCAATGACTACAAACACAATCAACAGTATGAGTGAGATTACCATCAACAGTGTACTGACCATAGATTTATTCGTCCATTTCATAACCTGTCCACCTTTTCCTTAGTATACATACCCTAAGTACTAGCAGTCTTAACATATTAAAAGGCTTCATCTTTCTGCACTGTTCGTCAGAAGATGAAGCCTATATAGGTTAACTGAATAATTGTCTGTCACTAAGTGACGATTTGACTTTACTATACTTGGATAATAAAGTTGATATATCGAGAGTACTTTTTTCTTCACCACTAATATCCATCAGGATTTCTCCCTCATGAATCATGATCAATCGATTGCCGTACCGCAATGCATCTTCCAACTTATGGGTAATCATCATACACGTTAATCCATGATCTTCAACAACTTGATTCGTAATATCCATGACCTTCTCAGAGGTTTTCGGATCCAAAGCTGCTGTATGTTCATCAAGAAGCAATAAATCAGGAATATTGAGTGTCGCCATCAAAAGGCTTAATACCTGACGTTGCCCCCCTGACAAAAGTTCTGTCCGAATAGACAATTTGTCCTCAAGACCCAAATGAAATTGACTGAGCATCTGCTTGTACGCATCTTCTCGCCCCTTCTTCAGACAGAAAGCAAAACCAGCCTCATTGCCCTTCATTTCCGCCATTGCTAAGTTTTCTAAAACCGTCATCCCGCCTACAGTACCCATTTTAGGATCCTGTACAACCGATGATACCTTTTGAGCAGTTTGAAAGGCTTGGTTTTTTGTTGTGTTCACATGGCCAAAATTAATCGCACCACTATCAGTTGCTATATGATTGGTAATTAGTTTAAACAATGTACTTTTCCCAGCACCATTACTGCCGATAACTGTAATAAAATCTCCTTTGTTGATAGTAAGAGTCAATCCATTATAAAGTGTCTTCTCATAAGGAGTGTCTTTATTAAATGTTTTGTACAGATTTTTTAGGTGTAACATGTACATTCACTCCCTTCACTTTTAACTTAGGTGATAATTTTTCAATAAGACCAGATAATATGACAATCATGATAAGTGCTGTAATCAACTTAAGATCTGAAGCATTCAAGCCCATTTTTAGTGCTGTCGACAATATGCCTCTATAAACAAGGGAGCCCAAAATCGTAATGGATGTCACTTTCAACAAATGTGCCTTTTTAAACAAGATTTCTCCAATAACGATAGAAGCCAATCCACTAACGATAAGTCCAGTTCCCATACCGACATCAGCAAATCCTTGATACTGGGCATAAAGAGCACCTGAAAGCGCAACACATGCATTGGCCAGTACCAATCCTAGAATTTTAAATTTTCCCGCATCAAATCCTAAAGACACGACAAAGTGTTCATTCTCTCCTAAAGCTTTTAGAACATAGCCCTTTTCTGTCGTGAAAAACAAATCCATAATCCCTTTTAACAACATTGCCACAAACAGAACCACTAAAAGTTTTTGCATATTTGATGCAGTTGAAAAAAGATGTGCCACATTAAATAAATGGATATTACTTTTGCCCATAATCCTTAGATTGATCGAGTACAATCCAATCATTACGATAATTCCTGACAGAATGTTGGTAATACCAAGCTTGACATGCAACAGGCCTGTACAGGCGCCTGCAATCATTCCACCAACAACGGCTAACACAACCGCTATTATTGGTGATATGCCCGCTTGTAGTGCCACAGCACAAATCGCTGCGCCGGTTGTAAAAGTTCCATCAACTGAAAGATCCGGAAAATCAAGTATTCTAAATGTTATATATATTCCAAGGGCTGCGATAGCAAAGATAAATCCTTGGGATACTGTTGATATCAATAATTCATTCATTTATTCCACTCCAACAATATTGCTATTTTCTACAAGTGCATCGCCTAATGTCAATCCGAGTGCATCAGCAGTTGCCTTGTTTATTGTTACTTGTGGATTCTTGGCTTTTTCAATTGGCATTGTTGAGACATCTTCTCCATTTAAGACTTTTGATGCCATAATGCCTGTCTGCTTCCCTAGTGCAAAATAATCAACGCCACACGTAGCAAGCGCACCGCCTTCAACATGCGCTGGTTCTGCCGCAAGTACAGGAACTTGTTTCTGTAATGATTTATTGGCAACCAGTTGAATTGCAGATGCCACCATGTTATCTGTCGGTGTGTAGAGAACATCAACATCATCCAGTAGAACATCAATCCCTTGTTCTATTTCAGTTAGTGATGTAATGCCCAAAGCCTTTACTGTCCACCCTAATTTTTCCGCTTCTACTTTCAAAATTTCTAATTGAATTTCAGAATTTTTTTCACTTGTATTGTAAATAAATCCGATTGTATTCGGTGTAATACCTAAGTCCTTTAACAAGGCCAATTGTAAATCAATAGGCGCTTCATCGCTTGTACCCGATACATTTGTTCCAGGCATGTCAGAAGATTCTACAAGACCTGATGCCACAGGATCTGTTACGGCTGAAATCATAATTGGAATTTCTTTGGTAGCATTATAGGCCGCTTGAGCCGTTGGTGTCGCAATTGCATAAATCATATCTACGTCACTGTCTACAAATCCTTGGGCAATAATCTGTGCAGTTGCCATATCCCCTTGTGCATTTTCATTGACAAATTCAACATTGCCATCAAAGCCCGATTCCTTTAATCCTTCTACAAATCCATCTCTTGCAGCATCCAGTGCTGGATGTTCGACAATTTGAGTAATACCTATCGTATACGTTTTCACTTCTTCTTTTGCTTCAGTTTCTGTTGTATTTGTGCTTTCTGCCTGGGCACATCCTGATAATACCAATACTGTTGTCAAGCAAATAGCCCCTAGTTTCATCCACTTGTTCATCTTCATTCTACTGTCCTCCTAAAGTGTTTTGGAGCATTCCTTTACGAAGTAAATAAGACAGCCGTCTGCTATTCTTTAGAACAGCTTCTTGCTATTCTTTAGAACAGCTTCTTGCTATTCTTTTAGAACAGCTTCTTGCTATTCTTCTAGAACAGCTTTTTGCTATTCTTCTAGAACAGCTTTTTGCTATTCTTCTAGAACAGCTTTTTGCTATTCTTCTAGAACAGCTTTTTGCTATTCTTCTAGAACAGCTTTTTGCTATTCTTCTAGAACAGCTTTTTGCTATTCTTCTAGAACAGCTTTTTGCTATTCTTCTAGAACAGCTTTTTGCTATTCTTCTAGAACAGCCGAGAACCTATCGGTTCTCTGGCTCGCGTTGGCGAGCCTAATGCCTATGTGTGTCTTCATACGAAAATATGAATGCATTCATATTTTCGTATGAAGACACACATAGGCGCTGTTCTCTTTTTATCACGTAAAAAAAACTCCATTCGCATGGAGTTTATGTACACTAAAACAGACCCTGTCTATTAAACAGAGAATTCTTTATTCTACCATACTCCAATGCTACTATTTAAAAACTGCCACAACCATAGTGGCTTAGCCTCTCGTGAGACTTTCCTACATTTGCACGCTCTACAGTCACCTGTCTTTGTGCGCTACATGAACCACCATCAGCGATTCGCTACGAAAAAATATGTTATTATTTTTACATCTTAGTGGGAATTATACAGAAGCGCAATTCCCTTGTCAATGACTTTTCTGAATTTAGTCAATAATTTTTAGGCATCCACTTTTGGTAGAGATCGATGACCAAGACCTATAACGATATCATTCAGATGGAGTAAGCCGATACTCATGAATATGGCCACACTTAGGTGCTCTCCTTGTCGAGCGATACCAATTTTACCGCCAGCACTTAATCCATGGGTCTTTAGTGCAATCTGAGCAAGTGCTTCTCTGGTTGCGCCTGCTACTGCGCCATCGTGGACGTGAACGTCTTTGATGATGTCATTTTTTTTCGATGCCACAAGCGCTCTTTCTAAAACTTTAGTCGTTATGTCAGGTAACTTACCACCTATGTCAATAGCGACGCATTTCATCCCTGATCCTCTATATTCCTTTTTCAGTTCATTCTCTTCTTCTCTGCTAGACATAGCCAGCCTTATAGCCGCTTTTGCAACTTCAGTGCTTTGATTCATGTTGCAACCTCCTGTAAGTCTCTTGTATGTCAACAGTATAACACATTCCAATTACGTTAAAAACCACTCCTTATGGAGTGGTTTCTATTGTTAATCTCTTGACTTCACCTGTTCTATCAACTCATTAAAAACATTACTAAAATGACGCAGCATTGATTCTATTGCAACTTCATCAGCTTCTTCAAAAGCGTGTTGTAGATTACTAGACAATGTACGCACTCTTTCAGCGCCAATAGTTCCAGTACTACTCTTTACTTTGTGTATCAGTTTTGCCGCCTCATCATAAGACTTTTCAGCTGCCATTTCATTCAACTCATCGACAACATGTTCGTTCTCTATCACATACATGTTCAGAACTTCATCAAAAAGTTTCTCATTACCACCAAGCATTTTCAATCCCAGAGACTTGTCCCAAATATTTACTTCTTCCTTTGGGGCATACTGTAGAATCTCTAGTACTTTACTAATAAACTTTTCCGGATCAAATGGTTTCGTTATAAAATAAGTAAATCCATATGCCCGACATTTTTCTTCAACACCTGAAATAGCATCGGCAGTCAAAGCAATAATCGGTATTTCCGTATCCTGAATACGAATGGCTTTTGTAGCCTCATAGCCATTCAAAACTGGCATGTGAAGATCCATCAATATCAGGTCATACCCCGTTTTATTGGCTTCATAGGCTCTCACACCCTCCGCTCCGTCATTGGCCATAGCAACACTTATCCCCGCCTCTGTCAGCAAAGACTCAGCTATAATCTGATTGGTTTGATTATCTTCAACGACCAACACATTATAAGGCGTTTTTGCAACGACAACTTTTTCTTTATCCCCTCTCATCACAATCTCACTTTTAAGTTGCTTTGTCGGATCAAACAAGTGTAGTAGTGCATCTAGCAGCACTGATGGGAAAATTGGTTTCGTTATGGACACATGATGGCTATCATTTTTAATGGCCAAGTCATCTCTTAAGAAAGGTAACAACATCAATAGCTTTGGATGATAGGATAATTCATGGTTTTCATCCATCCTATGGTGAAATGCTTCAATACCCTCATCTGGTGTATCGTAATCCACAATAACCAAGTCATAAGGATCTAATCCTAGCTGTTCAGCCTCTAGCAACATTGTCATCATCTGGTTCATTGAAGTGGTCATTTCAGCGTTGATGCCAAATGTACTCAAATAAGAATGTACTAAGTTCAACTGAGTGCCCGTCTTATCTAAAATAATGGCTTTCAATCCTTTAAAAGACATCATATCACTACTGATATTTTTCTCCTGTGTTAAATCTTGTTGAAGTGTCAGTGTAATCACAAACTCACTTCCTATACCAAGCTCACTATATACATCTATACTACCACCCATCAACTCTACAATGCTTTGTGATATAGATAATCCAAGCCCGGTACCGTCAAATTTTCTCGTTATACTGGAATCCTCTTGAGAAAAAGCCTCAAATAATTTTTCAATGTTTTCATCACTGATACCGATGCCTGTATCTGAGATTTTAAATTCCATTTTATATCGATCATCAAGATGTTCAACCATATGGATAGCAAGAGTAATACCACCTGAATCCGTAAATTTTATTCCGTTGTTGATAATATTCATCATTATCTGTTCAAGTCTTTTGGAGTCCCCAATAAAATAATTGGGCAACTCAGTTCCACGAATCAGAGTGAAATCCAGTTTTTTCTCCTCTATCTTGAACGAAACAATATTCAAAACATTTTTTATGACGCTGTCTAAATCAAGAGGGCCTAGATCTAACTCTATCTTGCCAGATTCCACTTTAGAAAAATCCAGAATATCATTTATAATGCCAAGCATTGTTGATGACGCCTGTTTAACACGTTCAAGATGGGCGCGTTGCTTTTGATCCAAACCCGTATTTTCCAATAAATAGCAACTTCCAGTTATACCATTAAGAGGTGTCCTAATTTCATGAGACATCCTCGCCAAGAAATGAGATTTTACTTCATTGGCATGATTTGCTTCGTCACTTGTGATTCTCAAGTCCTCTTCAATTCTCTTTCGTTTTTCAATTTCCTTACGTAACCGGTAAACCCAATAAAATGACACTATAATAACAATACCTAGAATAGCGCCAATAACAGACAACACTCTAAATATGCCAGAATAATCTACTTCTTTTTCTATGCCAATCCAACGTGTTTGAATCGCAATACGTTTATGATCGGAAATGGTCGATAGCGATTTATTGATAACACTTTGAAGTAAGGGCATGTCTTTGCGTACTGCAAAATGCAATCCGTTTTTTTGAGCTGATTGATACGTCAAATATTTCAAGTGAGATATACCCGAAGCATTGGCAACATACCTAGTTGTTGCTAAATTCCCAATAAATGCAAGCTCTTGGTTTATGGCAACAGCACTAAGAGCATCTTCAACCGTGCTATATGTATGAAAACTATAGTCCGTTAAGTCACTTAAATAACTGTGATGTGAACTGTTCTCCTGTACAGCAATAGATGTGTTTCCTAGATCCTCTTGGCTTTTAATAGCCACATTTTGATCATTGACAACAATAACGCGTTGGAAATTGTAATATGCATCAGAAAATAGAAACTTATCCGCTCGTTCATTTGTTCTTGAAATACAAGGCAATATATCAATTTCTCCCTTTAGCGCACCACTATATGCTTGATCCCAAGTAATATCAGGCACAACTTGAAATCTAATACCTGAAACTATTTCAATCTCATCGATGTACTCTTTAGCAAGCCCTGTATACGTCCCATCTTTAGAGATAAATTCAAAGGGCATAAATTCAGGATCAATGCCGATAGTAACAATGGGATGAGCTTTGATAAAGGCTTGTTCCTCTTCAGTAAATGGGGACGTGTTTTCAGAAAAACTAGCAACTGACAATAACATTATCAGCACACCAACTAATATCATATGTAAAATTCGTTTTTTCCATTTCCCTCGATTTGTCATCGTTCAACGCCATACCTTTCAACTATCTGAATGATTTTATCCTCAACCTTCAAAAAAGCATCTAGTATCACAGGATCAAAATGTTTGCCTCTTTCAGCTTTAATTATCTCCATCGACCGTTCATGACCGTAAGCTTCTTTATAAACACGTTTGCTCAATAAGGCATCATAGACATCGACAATGCCCATCATTCTGCCTTCAATTGAAATGTTGCTACCTTGTTTCCCTTCTGGATACCCATTACCATCAAATCGTTCATGATGGTCTTCAATGATATGAAGCGCTGTCCCAACGTATGGAATGGATTTGTATTCGACAACATTTCGTCGTAACGCTTCCGCGCCATGTCGCACATGATCCTTCATCAACTCGTATTCATCAGGTGTCAACTTACCTGGCTTCAATAAAATCTTGTCAGCAACACCTACTTTCCCGATATCGTGAAGAGGAGCCGTTTTATAAATTTCGTCAATCCACTCTGGTGAAAGTTCTGTTGCATAGGGAGAATCATTCAACAATTGCTCACCAAGTACTTTCATAATACATTGCGTGCGTTTACCATGATTGGAAGATTCTACATCCCTAATTTCTAGTAATCCTATCAATGCATCAATCGTAAGCTTTCGAGAAATTTCAAGCTGCTTTGTCCGTTGCAGAACACGTTCTTCCAACATTTGATTCTGATAAGAGATTTCTTTTCTTGCCCTGATGAGTTTGCTATGGACTTCAATTCGTTTAAGCAGCGATTCTGCATTAATAGGTTTACGGATATAATCAACAGCGCCTTGATCCAGACCCTTAATCTCACTGTCTATCTCATCGACATTTGTTAAAATGATAATAGTGAGTTCTTCATTAACCGTTGACTTTCTCATGTGGTTAAGCACCTCAAAACCATTCATCCTAGGCATTTTTAAATCTAAAATCATAATATCAACGTCCGGATGCAATTTCAACATTTCCAGCGCTTCAACACCATCTTCAGCCATTATCAATTTATAATCATTCAATATACTTGAAATAATTAAGCGATAACTACTGGAATCATCGACAACAAGTACTTTTTCCATCATTCACACACCTCGTTTTCTGTTATAAGCTTATGTAGCATTCACCCTGCATATACCCATTTTTTGTTAATAATCACATAAATGTAGATTCCCATAGCCATGCATGCTTGCGCCTGACTCTGATCGAATGTTGCTTACGAGTAACTAGAATAGCCATGCATGCTGGCGCATGCACCGGCTCGCTTTGCGAGCCTAATACCCAAGGAAGGCAATAGTCCCATATGAGAGCGCGCTCTCATATGGGACTATTGCCTTCCTTGGGAGCTATTCTTGTTTTTCACGAAAAAAATAAACCACACTATAAAGTGTGGTTCAAAAGATCATTGCCTGTCGCTTCTATGAGCGCCCGTCGATACAGATTCAATTTTTTTCTGGTGAATACTAGATTAAGATGAACTTCAACACGTTTCAAGAGTGATGGTCCATTGAGTGGTTTTCTTATGTAATCAACTGCACCTTTACTTAAACCTTTTAATTCATCGTCTATTTCATCATTATTGGTCAATATAATGACAGATAGTTCCCTTTCCTTCATATCGGATTCAATCCGTTCAAGTACTTGAAAACCATTCATCCTTGGCATATTGATGTCAAGGACAACGACATCAATATCCTGCTGATCCATTAATACTTCTAAAGCTTCTACACCATCTGCTGCTACAACTGTCTTATAATCACTGAGTGTATCTTGAATCATCATCTGATAAATTTTTGAGTCATCGACGATCAATACTTTAACATTATCTTTCATCACTACCTCCTCATGATTCAAATTTATTTCATTACACTCATACCCAGTTATAGTATTTTCATTCAATAACATCATGTTATTTGAAAGCGTGTTCGGCTGCCTAAATCATCTGTTTCTATCAATAGCTGTGTTCCTATGCGCTCTTTCAATTCTTGAACATGTGAAATTATACCGACGAGTCTACCAGCATCTTGTAGCTCTATCAAACAATTGATTGCACTATCCAAGGATTCCTGATCAAGTGTTCCAAAGCCTTCATCGATAAAAACTGTATCCAACTGAATACCACCTGAAAATCGTTGTACTACATCCGCAAGTCCTAATGCCATCGCAAGAGAGGCTTTAAAGCTTTCTCCACCCGATAATGTCCGTACGGATCTTGGCACGCCTGTAAAACTGTCCATTACTTCTAAATCCAATCCACCGCTACTTCTTCTATCCATTAAGACATCCGACAATTTTAAGGTGTAACGATTGCCAGTCATTCGTCTTAATCGGTGATTCGCAACTACGAGTATATCTTTGAGATAGGTTGCTAATATGTAGCGCTCAAATGTTATTTTCTTGGGATTTTTGCCACTCATCACATCACTGACATGACCAATTACTTTGTAATGGGCTTCATCCTCTTTCATATCGGCAGTTAATTTTTCGATTAATAATTTTTGCCGCTGATTGTGTTCAATTCTTCTTTCAGCTACCGTAAATAAAGCACTCATATCCTCTTCTTTTTCTTTTAACGTGTTTAGTTTTGTCGTGTAAACATCAATGTCCGCAAGTTCGCTATTTTGAATTTTTTCCTGTAAGCCATCATATAGTTGTTGTGTCGTATGAAGTGATTGCTCATAATCTTTTACTTGTTCTTTTAACTTCCTTAAATCATCTTTCTTCTCCAAAGCATTCTTATAATTCTCAAAGGCGTCGAACTCAGAGTCTTGTAGTGCCTCATTAAATTTTAACTGATGCTCATCGCGAACACTCATTACTGCTTGTAGCGACTTATTGGATTCCTTTATACTGGTCTCTAATTGTATCGACCTTTCACGCAGTTGCTTGTGCGTATCCAAGGCATTGTTTCTCTCTTTAATCAAACGGTCCTTTTGCTGATTCACAGATTCTATTTCCGCTTTTAACTTAGCTGAAGTTCTAAGCGTTTCAGGAATATCCTGAATCAGAATTTCAATGCTTGTTTGTTGCTCAGCTATTTTAGCCTCTATTTCCCTTAATTCTGCCTCAAGTTGTTCAAGAAGTCCCTCTTCCTTTTTTAAGCTTTCTTTAATAACAAGTTCTTCCATCTTTGCCGATTCAATGTCTTTTAGCTGATTATTAAGTCGTTCTTTTTTCTCATTTTCATTGATTAAGGAGTCTTTAATTTCATCTGCTTCTGTTAACCAGTCAGACACTTCCATAAGTAACTCATCTCTATCAGCACACGTTCGACTGTATCGTTCTTTCATTGTCTGTACAACCAACAACTGCTCATTTCTTGTTTTCTCCAAATGCCTAAGTTTTGCCTCTGCCTGCTGTAAAGTATCTTCTGACACATGATCCTCACTAAATATTGCCAAATGAACATGCTCAATAGACCCACATACTGGACATGGATCTCCATCATTCAGCTCTTTCGCCAATAAAGCTGCTTGACTCAAGTGATAACGTCTTTTAATCCCCAGGAAAGTATGCTGCTCGTCAGCAACTGTTTTCTCATAAGCAGCCAGCTGTTGTTCAGCTGTTTCTTTGCTCACTTGCTGTTTTTTTCTAAGCGCATCCAGTTCATTATATTTTTCAAGTTGTTTTACCTGTTCTGTCAATCTTGCTCTATCCGTAGCATTTTTTAGCAACGACTCATTAACATCTGCTGCTTCACTCAATTGTTTTTCAATCGCATCAATTTTACTTTTAATGTGCTCCAGCTTACTTGATTGTGTCTTCTTATTGTGTGTTACCTCTCTAGCTTTCAACTCAAGTGCAACCGTTAACGCGTCAAGCGTCTCAACCGATTCAATATTCTTGACGTAGCCACTCAGGTGAATACTTTCTTTTTGTAAGGAGTCGATTTTTTGTTCTACTTCCAGCCCATTGAATTGTTCCAGCGACTGCTCAGCCAACTTTAAATTTACACTGACCTGGTCCATATCACTGGTTAGAGTCCTAAGGACAACTTCCTTCTCCTGGACTTCTTCAACACGTTCGTTGTACTGTTGTTCAAGAGGCATTATTGTCAATGCTTTCTCAACAGACGTCACTTTTTGCTGTTTCGAAACAATATGAATCCTCTCAGCCTCAAGTGATTGTAATTTCCTCTCCACTTGTTTAAAATCAACAATTTCTTTGTTATGCGCCTCTGCTTTTGTTTTTTCAATGAGAGTCAGTTCAATCGCTTCTTTCGTTTCTTTCTGAGCCTTTTCATATGATCTTTTCAACTCATTTTCGCAGACCATATAGTTTTCTAACAGCATCAAGATGCTCTCAACGTTCTTGTCTTCGCTCTGAACAAGCATACTTAAGGATTCATCCGTTTCATGCAGTTGTTCCACTTCATGAGAAATTTCAATTTTTTCAATTTCTCTGTCTCTCATTTCTAAAGCACTTGCTATCTGATTTGTGGTCTTTTTCTTTTCGTCTTCAAATTTATGTTGCAAGGTACTAAATAAGCTTGTTTCAAAAATACTTTTCAAGATTTTGGTACGTTCTTCTGAATTCGCCATCAGCAGTTTTCTGAACTCCCCTTGAGGAATCATCATAATCTGCTTAAATTGTTTTACATCTATTCCGATAAGGCTCTCGATTTCATTATTGACGTTATCGACACCAACAATTGGCTCTTCTTTGCCTTCTATATAAAGAGTGGCTTCTGGTTTCTGCTCCGTAAAGCCCTCCCCGCGTACTTTTTTCTTTAATTGCCTTGGCTTACGTTCCACACGCATATTTTTGCCACGTAAATCAAATTCAAAGAGTACTTCCGTCTGTAGCTCTGGGCTGGCATTTTGACAACGCACACTGGTATCTGGTCTATACTCACCACTGGTTTTTCCATACAGGGCGAAACTAATGGCATCAAATATCGTGGTCTTACCGGCACCAGTCGGACCCGTTATAAGAAATAAGTGACGTTCACCTAACTCTTTAAAATCAATTTGTTCACTATCGTGGTAAGGACCAAATGCTGTCATCTCCAATTTTAAGGGTTTCATTATTTGCTCCTCTCCTCTTTTTCAACTTGACTAACGACCTCTGCAAATAGCCGTATTTCCTCTTCAGTATTCTCATCACCCGTTACAGACTGAAAAAATTCCGAAAACAACTCAGCAACATCTCTATTGCGAAGATCCTCTGATGTGACGTTAACTTCATCTTCATCGACGTTAAGGGGTTTTGACCGTTCCAATTGCAATATATTGGGGTATACTGTCCTCAGTTGTCTTACAGGCTCAAATAATGCACCTCGGTCTGTCAGCACAGCGTTAATATAATCCTCTGTATTTGCGAGACTATATATCGCTGGATCTAACAGTTCCTCTAACGCCCCCTCGATGATCCGCATATCACGTAAAGGGGCTAATACACGCTGTTGAATGTTGATAACGCCTTTTTGCCAAAGTTCAATCAATGTAACGGATTTTTTTTGAATGGCTTCAGAAAATGAATACTTGAGCAGTGAACCTGAATATCTGATATGGTCGTGTTTCACTTTCTGTGGGCGATGGAGGTGTCCAAGAGCGGTGTAATCAAATAACTCATAGTGGCTGACATCCACATACTCGGTGCCGCCAATTGACAGGGGTCTCTCAGAATCGCTTGTTTCAAGGGTTTCTGTACCCATTACAAAGGCGTGGCCTATGCACACATTTCGTTCTTCATCATTCATCCTTCCTTCAATGGAAGTCATAATCGTTTCTATGGCATTGTCATGATTTTTGCACGCCTCATTGTCATAAAGCGCTCTGACAATTGCTGGTTCAGCATACGGAATTGGATAAAAATGGACGGACCCGTAATCGTCTGCTACTGTAATAGGCGTTACTTGTTTCGTCAAACGTCCAATAATATGAAGTCCCTTATCTCTTAAAATGTTACTTCCAAACTCTAATCGATCCGGGCTGTCATGATTGCCTGAAACAACTATCACTTTGATGCCATGTGTCATCACAATTTCTGATAATACCTCATCGAGTAATTCTACTGCTTCTGTTGGCGGGATAGATCTATCGTACACGTCACCAGCAATAACCAGAACATCCACTTGTTCTTCCACTAGTAAATCAATCAGTTGTCTCAGCATATGACGTTGATCTTCTGTCATATGACGACCATGGACCAATTTTCCAATATGCCAATCGCCTGTATGTAATATTCTCATTGTGTCTTCCTTTCACACATTAACTTTATTCTCTCTATTCATTATTCTACACTGAATCACGGTTTCCTTCACTATAAATGTGTCAAATGGCACATCCTCCCATAAAAAAGCCCTAGGGCATAAACACAATAGTCTATCCCTTAGGGCTGTAATAGAATCTTTTCTTGTTACTCAATTAATTTGCCAGCGACATAACGCCTTTCAATCCATCTATCATCTCCTGCATAAACAAACTTCTCAAGCCGGTCTTTGACTGAATAGAGCTCTTTGTATAAGGGTGGATCATCTATCACAAGACAGTCCATCTCAAAGCCTTCCTTCAGCTGACCAACAGTTCCAAAGAACGAGCCACCAACGGCGGTAGCCATATAAAAAGCCTCTGAGAACTTGATCATATCATATGCAGGTTCCATAAGACTTAACTGTTTTGAGAGCTGAATACACCTAACAATTGCTTCAGTCATTGATACTTTATGACCACCAGCAATATCTGCACCTAGCCCAATGCGGATACCTTCGTTTAAATATTTACGAACCGGCATGATGCCACTACGAATATTTAAATTTGAATCTGGACAATGGACAAGAACAACGTCATTCTTTTTCGTTAGGGCAATTTCTCCATCGCTTAGATAAATGCCATGGGCCATCAGTGTCGGTTGCTGGCCATAAAGACCATGATCATTATAGACAGTGGCATAGGCCTTGACACCATATAGTTCTTGAACCCATTTTATCTCATCCATATTCTCATCGATGTGGGATTGTACGGGCAAATTATATTTAGCAGCCAGTTGGCCCAGTTCTTCCAAACTTTCTGAGGTGCTGGTCGGTGCAAATCGTGGTGTGATAATCGATTGAACCAATTCCTGATGATCGTACTTTTCAGCTAACCTAACGACATCACCGATGTTCGTTTCATGATCTTTCACTATGAATTTTGGTGCATAGCACTCCATACAAACTTTGCCAATAAATCCCCGAAGGCCCTTGTTGATAAAGGCTTGAAACAGCTCATCTGTGCCAGTATATGCTGTTGTTGCAAATACTGAAGCACCAAGTGTTCCATACCGAGTCAAATCATCTACAAAGAGTCTATAAACACGCTTGGCAAAAACCCTATCCTCAAATTTTCGCTCAAGTTCATAAGTGTAGTCCTTTAACCAGTCCAATAATTGATGATCCATGCCAACACCACACTGCGGATATTGTCCACTGTGAAGGTGCAAGTCGTAAAATCCAGGAATTATTAAGACATCCCCTAAATCCTCAACAAGAATTTTGTCGTATTCATTTGGAACAGCATCATAAACACCGAGTATTTTCTTCTCATCATAAACAAGATAGCCATTGTTCTTTATAGTGAAAGTTAATGGCTCTTCTGTATATATGATATGTCCTTTCAGTATTTTGATCGACATAATATCACATCCTTATTATAGTTTTACCCGAGAATGCGTAAAATCCACAAAAATATAAGCAGGCCGCATTGAGCGACCTGCACTTTACTCATTTTCTTCGGAAACTCGACCTAAAAAAACAGCATAGATTTATAATCTCTGCTGTCTTCTTTTGTAAACTTTCTACTAGAGATAACAACTTACCCTCAAGTGCTACAACCACTCCACTTCCAGACCTACACCAACTTCGTGAATTGGAAGTGATTCATGTATCTTCGCTTTGACTGCAAAAGAGGTGCAATGGCAAGGATAAAGATCCTCAATCTCGTTGTCTTTAAAATACTGAATTGTTTTTATGACTTGGTCATCTACGTCAAACAAATGAAAACCGCCGATAACACCGCAAACTTTCTCGACACCAGTTACTTTTTTTGCCTGTTCAATGATATTGCAGATGCCGCTATGTGAACATCCTGTTATGATATATAGGCCTTCACTGCCCTTGTAAGCAAGCGCTGTATCATCGAGTACATAGTCAGGCGTGAATGTCTCTCCTTCTTTCTGTTCCCCTATGATGCTTCTTTGCTCGAAATCATGAACCACAGGTATTTCCCCTAAAAAATACAGACGGTCACTGATTTTCATAGGTGCCTTCGATAATTTTAATTGACAACGCTGTCCTACTTCCCTTTCCAATAAAGGTGAACAGATCAAAAGGTCATCAACTCTTTTTTCCTTAAATGCATCTGGATGCGCAACTATAGTCACGTTAGTATCCGGTCCTTGCTCAAAATAATCTTGTAATCCCTTTGTGTGATCATCATGCCCATGAGAAATGACAATGGTTTGAACGTCTTGAATATTGATGTCAAAGGCTTTTGCATTTTTTAAAAACACATCTGAATAGCCTACATCCAATAGGAGTTTATCATCGCCGTCCTCAATATAATAGGATACAGCTGGTTCACCAAGATAATAGGCATCTATATATGTATTGTTGTCCACGAGCACTTTTAATTTCATACTTACACCTCCTATTCGTCATATGCAGCTTTTGCATATAGATCACATAACGTGTTTTCAAAATGATTGGTATGGGCCTTTACCCATTCAAATTCAATATACTTTTCTTCGGCCAACTGATCGAACCGCTGCCATTTATCAATATTCTTGACCTTTTCACCATTGGCCGTCATCCAATTATTCAGACGCCAATTGAACAACCACTCAGTCAAACCTTTTCTAACGTATTGGCTATCTGTTACAATTCTTACACGTTCAACATCCCCCAAGATTTCCAGACCCTTAATCGCTGCCAATAACTCCATTAAATTGCTACCTTGGCCTTTTACACCTTCTGTATACAAATGATACTGGCCTTCCAAGTCTTCATGAATCACCGCTATTCCTCCTTTACCAAGGCGTGCAGTGTAGGAGGCATCTACAAAAAGTTTATGTATGGGCTCGTCAGATTTTTCAAGAACATAACTCTCATACCTGTCATGACGTCTTTCCAAAACAACCAGCTTGGTACGATCATTGAATCCGACGACATCTTTATCAGGTCTTATAACAAAGGTCAATTCAAACCCTGTATAATATGTTTCCAGTCGCTTGTTATGCAATAATGTTCTCAACTGATGCTCATTAGATCTCAGCAAGGTGGACAACGACTCCTCTATTAGAAATATCAGCTCTTTGCCAGCAGGACTAAACAAAACATATGTCGTTTCATCCAGATGGCTTATTTCAATTAAGTACGCTGTATTTATTTCTTGAACTATAGACATTTTTAAAATTAATGGCTTCATAAGAAATCTCCTTAAACCTATTCTACCATACAAATAAAGGCAGGTTGTATCGGAGGCATCAGATTCTTAAGCACGTCCAGTAGGGTGCGCCGGCAAATAAGTTCCGGTGCCATCGAGGTAACCGGATTCTCAACGCAAGAAAACCACTTGCGCTACCAATAAAAAGAGTGGTGTTTACACACCACTCTCATACACTATTTTGCCGTCGACAACTGTATAACAGACCGCCAATGTTCTTATGTTATCTCTAGGGATTGTATAAATGTCTCTATCCAGAACAACGACATCCCCTAATTTCCCAATTTCCAAGGTCCCTTTGATATCCTCTTCAAAGGAAGCATATGCCCCGTTAATAGTAAAAAGTCTTAAGGCTTCATCAATGGATAAACGTTCTTTCGGCAACCAGCCATTTTCAGGATTTCCCACAAGGTCTTTTCTAGTCACTGCAGAATATATATTGTCGAATATGTTGAAGTGAACAACCGGTGCATCTGAACCGCCACAAAGATGGATGCCACTATCCAACATTGTTTTAAATGCATATGTCTCCTGAGCTCTCCTTTTTCCAACGCGCTGTTCAACTATGCCCATATCATAATCCAGAAATATGGGTTGAATATAGGCAATGATATTGTCATCAGACATCCTGTTAATAATCTGTTCATTCGTTATCTGGCAATGGACAACACCATGTCTTAATAAATTTTGTTTACACCGAGTACGTCTTATTGCATCCAAAGTCATAAAGATAGCTTTGTCGCCAATTGCATGAACAGCAACCTGTGTATCGTTTTCTACTGCTATCTGAACCAAGCGGTTTAACGCCTCCTGCGAATATACAACCGTTCCCTTATTATTTGGAATATCCTGATATTCCTCTAGCATTTTCGCTGTCCTATTACCTAATGAACCATCTAAAAGCAATTTCAAAGGTCCTATCTTAAACCATTCATTACCAACACCCGTTTTATAACCTTTACCTAAAAATTCTCTGAAAGAATCCTCCGAAGGCAATAAACTCTGATGATATACCCTTAAAGGTAATTTTTTTGAAGTTGCAAGCCCTTCATAGGCATCTATTACAAGTTGGTAATCCCATTCAGGCAAGGCACTAAAATCGTCACTTTGTACTGACGTAATCCCATAAGACAGCAACTCATTACAGCTGATTAGTATAGATTCTTCAATTTCTTCAATTGACGGCGTTTCCACAAGTCGATTTAGCAACTCCAACGCATCTTCCTCAAATGTACCCATCTCAAAATCGACATTTTCATTTTTAAGCAATTCCAATACATCTAGCCGCTCTATAACGACAGAGTTTACGACCGCAATATGCCCACAAACCCTTCTCAGAATAATAGGAACTGTCGTTGAAATTTTATCCAAATCCGCCCGCGTTAAAAACCGTTGATTTAAATACAAGTCTTGGTTCCATCCTCTTCCCAATAAAACATCATCGGCAGTCATCCCTTTTTTAATGATATGACCTTTACCAAGTTCAATAATTTCATCAATGGAACGGCATTTTTCAAGTTTCAACATTTTTTGAGTCATTCCATATCCCAGCATGTGTAGATGACTGTCATTAAATCCAGGTAATACAAGTTTTCCCTTCAAGTCGATAACATTTTTATAGTCCTTTATTAGTAACAGTGCATCAGTTGTTTCACCCAAGAATGTTATTTTGCCATTATGCATGCCAATAGCTTCAAAATGACGATCGCTCTTGTCAAGTGTTGCAACTTTCCCGTTGTACATCAATAGACTCATGTTACCCTCCAATTTGAGATGTGCTCTTCCATTGAGTAATCTCATCATCTGTCCCTAATACAAAATGTCCTTTCTCCACTTCATGGGAAGATCCTTTTGTATAGTCTATGCCAGATGTTTCATAGTTGTATGTAATGGGTATGGATTCTTTTTCAACTCTTGGATTTGGTTTCGGAATCGCAGACAAGAGGGATTTTGTATAGGGATGTATGGGTCTTTTAAAAATATCATCCGTTGTCCCCATTTCCACTAAGTGGCCTAAATGCAACACACCAATTCTATCCGATATATATTTCACCATTGAGAGATCATGGGCGATAAACAAATAGGCAATCCCGGACTCCTCTTGAATTTCTTTCATCAAATTGACAACTTGGGCTTGAATCGATACATCTAATGCACTGATTGCTTCGTCAGCTATAATCAATTCCGGATTCATAATCATCGCTCTCGCAATACCAACTCTTTGTCGCTGACCACCAGAAAACTGATGGGGATATCGTTTTGCGTGTTCCTTAGACAAGCCAACGCGTTCCAACATTTGATAAACCAGCTGTTCTCTTTCAGCCTTGTTTTTATACAAATCAAAGTTGTCTATACCCTCAGCCACGATATCCATGACTTTCTTTCTGGGATTCAATGAAGCCATCGGATCTTGAAAAATCATTTGAATCTGAGTTCTTAGAATTCTCGTCATTTTACTATCCAACTGGTCGCTTATGCGTTGACCTTTAAAAATCACATCTCCAGAAGTCGGTTTATATAGTCTGATAATCGAACGTCCCGTTGTTGATTTACCGCTACCACTTTCACCAACAAGGCCAAAGGTTTCTCCTTGATGAATGTTAAAACTAATGCCATCTACTGCTTTTACTGTAAAATTCTTATTCACTTTAAAATGCTGTTTAAGGTTTTTGACTTCTAAAATCGTATTATAGTCTGTCATTAACACCCCTCCTTCAACATGTTGTCAATTCTTCTTTTTAGAGACGCCGGCATCTCTACATCTGGCGCCTTCTCATGAGCTAACCAAGAAGCTACTTCATGACGACCACCGACATTGATCATTGGTGGCTCTACTCTGTGATCAATATTCAATGCATACTCATTCCTTGGTGCAAAAGCGTCACCGTCAAACTTATTCATAAGATTGATAGGATTTCCAGGAATTGAGTACAGTTTTTCTTCAAAATTATCAATATCGGGAATCGAACACAATAATCCCCATGTATAGGGATGTCTTGGCGAGTAGAATATATCGTCAATCGTCCCTTTTTCTATAATACGTCCAGCATACATAACCGCAACATAGTCAGCCACTTTAGCGACGACCCCTAAATCATGGGTTATGTATACAACAGAAACTTTTGTTTTCAATTGAATGGCCTTAATCAATTCCAAGATTTTCGCCTGAACCGTTACATCTAAAGCTGTTGTAGGTTCGTCACAGATCAGTATTTCAGGATCACAGGACAATGCAATAGCTATGACTACACGCTGCCGCATACCACCCGACAACTCATTTGGAAATTGTTTCATCCTTTTTGTAGGGTTGTCTATCCCTACCAAAGTTAACAATTCCTCCGCTTTTGCACGCGCCTCTTTTTTGGGTGTCTTGTAATGCTGGCGCATACCCTCGATAATTTGATTTCCAATATTCATCGTTGGATTCAATGATGTCATTGGGTCCTGGAAGACCATGGCTATTCTTTTGCCACTGATTTCCTTACGAATATCCTTTTGTTGCATGCGAACTATATCCTTTTGAGTGACGTTGCCATGATCATCCAAATAGCTATAATGGATGCTGCCATCATTGATGACGCCATTGTTGCTCAATATACCCATGACCGCTTTTACCGTTACACTTTTACCACTCCCTGATTCACCGACAATTGCTACGGTTTCACCTTTTTTCAGATCAAGGTCGATGCCCCTGATAACGTTAATGCTTCCTGATGACGTCGTAAAAGAGATATCCAAATTTCTGATTGTTAGTATATTATTATTTTCCATAGAGTCACCTACATTTCTTTCATTTTAGGATCAAATGCATCTCTCAATCCATCAGCCATCACTGTAAAACTCAACATTAATATTGCAAGTACAATTGTTGGAATTGCCACCATGTACGGGAATACTAAAAATGATTTAAAGCCATCGCTGATCAGTACGCCTAAAGATGCTAACGGTGCCTGTAGTCCCAAACCGATGAATGCTAAAAAAGATTCCATAAATATTGCGTTAGGAATTGAAAACATCGACATGATAATGACCTGTCCTAGAATATTCGGTAATACTTCATTAAAAATTATTTTTCTATTGGATGTTCCTAAGGTTCTGGAAGCCAAAATGAATTCCTGTTCTTTTAGTTTAAGTACTTGGGCTCTTACAACACGACTCATCCCAATCCACCCTTTGATCAATAAAGCCACTGTGATGGACATAATGCCTGGTTTTAGTATGAACACCAAGAGGGTCACAATAACCATGTTCGGTATGCCTGAGAGGATTTCAATAAACCTTTGCATAGCGATATCGACTTTACCGCCAAAGAATCCAGATACCAATCCATAGCTCATACCAATAATCATATCTATAAACATTGCCAATCCAGCAATATATAGAGAGATTCTCGTGCCTACCCACGTTCTTGTCCAAAGGTCTCTACCAAGGGTATCTGTACCGAAAATATACAATATATCCTCAAATCCTTTTTCCAAGTATATGTCTCTACCATTGATCACACCGTCAGCTATACCAATATTTTGCAAAACAGGTACTTTAGGTGGTAACGACGAGTGTTCAATAATGATTGATTTATAAGTATGACTGTTGATATAAGGCCCAAATAAGGACATCAGAATAATCAAAATAATCGAGATACACCCAATAACCGCCCCTTTATTTCGAGTGAATCGCCTCAACACATCTTTGCTGAATGATTCTGATATTCCTTCAACTTCGACTGCACTTGAATATTTTTTATAGGATCTTATAAAATCGTTTTCAAGAAATCTGACTTCCATTTTAATGTTCACCTTCCTTTGCCAATCTTATACGAGGATCGATAACGCCATATAATATATCAATAATCAGCATAATCGCTATAAATAAAATACTATAAATAAATGCAACTGCAATAACCACATTGTAGTCATTGACTTGAATAGCCGTCACAAACAAATTGCCTAATCCGGGTATTGCAAATATCTTTTCAACGACAAGACTACCGGTCATCAAACTGACAACAAGTGGCCCGAGCACTGTAATGACAGGAATCAAGGCATTTCTAATGCCATGTTTTATAACGAGACTTGTTTCATTGATCCCTTTTGTCTTGGCCAATAGAATATAATCACTACCTAATACCTCAAGCATCTCACTTCTCAAGAATCTTGAAACTGTTGCTACAGTAAACATCGACAATGCAATTGTTGGCATAACACTTGAAACTCCTGGATTTGATGGGTTATAAAGAATTGGGAACAAGTGATATTTATAGCCCAGCAAATACGCCAGTCCTAATGCAAACACATAGGATGGCACACTCACGCCAACTACCGAGATCAAACTCGCAGCTGTATCTAGTGGTGTATTATGATTAAGGGATGCGATTATCCCTAGGATCATTCCAACAAATGTGCCCAACAAAACCGCCTGCAGTCCAATCGTCATCGTCACCTCGACTCGGGGCTTCAACATTTTTGCAATTGGCATATTCTTCTGAAGCGTATAAGATATACCGAAATCTCCTTGCACCATCAGTTTTACATAATTCCCGAAACGTACAAGAAGCGGATCATCTAAACCGTATTTCTCTTCTAACATGACTTTCTGTTCTACAGTTAATTTTTCATCATTAAACGGCGTACCTGGCATCAACTCAAGCATTAAAAATAAAATTAATAAAATTGAAAGTATTGTAATAACTGCAATACCCAATCGTTTCAGTATGTACTTTCTCATATGATCATCCTTTATAAAATGAGGACCATAGTGGGGAATAACCTACGGTCCTCAACTCATTAGTAAATTAAATCTTATTCTACAATATCTGCATACTTGTAAGTGTAAGGTACCCCTACAGAATTGTTTACAGCACCTGTCACCTTAGGATTCCATAAATTAGATGCACCCGTTTGATAAACCGGGATAGGCCCTCCACCTTGCAATAACAAAGCTTCGGCTTCCTTCATATTTTCCCAACGTTCTTCTAATGTTATTTCACCTGACTTACACTCATCAATCAATTGATCATATGCTTCACTCGAGAAGAATCCGTAATTGTAAGACGCTTCTGTTGTGAATAACTCTAAGTATGTCATCGGATCTTGATAGTCTGGTCCCCATCTCGTAAGAGCAACATCGTATTCACCTTTGTCCATTAACTTAAGTCTTGTTTTCTTCGGCTGTGTTTTTAAAACAACTGTCACACCCTCAAGTGTCGTTTCGATTTCTGATTTCAAGAATTCTCCTACTTTTTTAGAGGACTCTGAATCTTCAAATAGTAATTCAAACGTCGTCTCATCCTTGCCAAGCTCTTCTTTTGCTTTTGCCCAGTACTCTTTGGCAAGTTCCTTACCTTCTGTAAAATATTCCGGTGATGTTTCTCTAAAGTCTTTTCCATCAGGACCGGTAGCAAGTTTCATCGGCACCATGAAGTTGGCTGGAATCGAACCATCCTTAAGAACATAGTTCGCTATTTGCTCTTTATCATATGACAATGCGATTGCAAGATTTAAATTCTTATTTGCTAAATCGCCTTTCTTTTGATTGACACTTAAGTACCACAAGTAACTTCCTAAACTAATTTCATAATCAGGATTGTCTTTATATTTTTCAACAAGTTCACCTGTCAGCCTTACATAGTCCGCCGCCCCTGATTCATATTCCAATACCGCACTTTGTGAGTCTAACACAACCTTAAAATTGATCGCATCTAGTTTAACGGCATCTTTGTCATAGTATGTATCATTTTTAGATACTTTGAAGCTACTTCCTGGATACCAATCCGTTAACTGATACGGACCACAAGCAAGTGTTGCTTCAGGGCTTAATGCATACTCATCACCTTGTGCTTCAACAAATTCTTGGTTCGCCGGATAGAAAGATGGGAACGACAGAATTTTGATGAAAAATGGGACCACTCTGTCTAACTCGACAACAAACGTTTTATCATCGATTGCCTTCACACCTAGTTCTTCAAGTGGTACATCACCAGTCGCACACGCCCAGCCATTTTTGATACCAGCGACATCCATCATATAAGCGTATTCACTTGCCGTCTCTGGATCAGCAAGTCTCTTCCACCCATATTCAAAATCGTGGGCTGTCACTTTAGAACCATTGCTCCAAACGGCATCACGAATCGTAAACGTATACACCAGACCATCTGCTGATACTTCTGTTTTTTCTGCAAGCGCAGGTTGCGCCGAACCATCCTCAGCTGTGTAGTACAATCCATCAATTGTAGCAGCCAATACTTCAAAGGATAAACCATCTGTCGCTTTTTGAGCATCCATTGAATGTAACGCAGCACCTTTGGCAAGCGTTAATACCTTTTCCTTCTTTGCTGTTTCATCAGCACTTCCATTTCCACACCCAGACATACCCACTACCAAAGTGATGGCAATAAGCATTGCAATAAGTTTCTTCATTAAATTTCCCTCCATTTCGTTTTTAAAAAAGAATATGTGTTACTTGGTCATACCTAAAGCAATAGTAGTGCCAACTTTCAAGAAACAGAAAAAAACTGTTGTATAAATTAATTTTTATTATATAAAAATTTTACCTTATTTGTTTTTGCCTATGTTTGGGTCGAAAAAATCAAAAAAGAAAAAGGGAGCCTGCTCTCTTTCTAATAATTCATTAGAAAAATGAGCATTCTCCCTCGGTTTTTTATCATTTTGACAAGTCATTTTGAAAACAACTTGTTATCTGGCTCTTAAACCATTGAAATCAGCTGTTTCTCAATCTGACATTTCTTTCTCATATTAAGAAATTCCATATTTACTCATATTCCGATACAATGTGGACAAGCTTATACCAAGCTCTTTTGCCACCGCTGTCTTGCCTTCGACAGACCGGCCATAATGCTCTATTAATCGTCGGATATTCTGTTCTTTAAAATCCGATAACGTTAACTTTTCGGCATCGCCACCTGAGCGATTCACTTCTTTATATACACTCTGGGGTAAAGATGAAAGAGTCAATTGCTCTTCCTTCTCCATCGTTACTGCGTATTCTATAACATTTTCTAGTTCTCTGACATTGCCTGGCCAATCATGAAGCAATAACTGCTTTTTAACTTCTGATGAAATGCCAGCGATAACTTTACCAAATTTGCTATTGTATTTCTTTACAAAATATTTAGTCAACTCAAGAACATCTTCCGACCGATCTTTTAAACTTTCTATTTTTAAAGGAATGACGTTTAAGCGATAGTATAAATCCTCTCTAAACTCGCCATTTTTAATCTGTTCTGAAATATGTTTGTTTGTCGCTGCAATGATACGCACATTCAGCTGTATCTCCTCTGTTCCTCCGACGCGTGTGATCTTTTGGTTCTCAATAACCCTCAATAGTTTTGGCTGAAGGTAAATTGGCATGTCCCCGATCTCATCAAGGAATATTGTGCCATTGTTCGCAGCTTCAAATAGTCCTTTCTTCCCATTTTTATTTGCGCCAGTAAATGACCCTGACTCATAACCGAAAATTTCACTTTCTACCAAGTTATCCGGTATCGCTGCACAATTAATCGGCACAAAGGCTTGGTTTCTCCTATCACTAAGTTTATGAATAAGTTCTGCGATCATTTCCTTACCGGTTCCACTTTCACCGAGAATCAGACAGTTTGAATCGAATTTTGCAACGTGTCTGACCACTTCTTTTAATTTATTGATGCTTTCACTTCCACCGACAATTTGACTTAAGAATAGTTCCTCATCAAGTAGTGATCTTGACTCATTGGAAGTATCGTCTTGACCCTTTTTTATCCGTGATATAAAAAACATCTGCTGGTACATGTATGTACTCACATTTATAATCGCACGTCTAACACTTAGATCATCGCCAACCTCAAATTTAATGACACCTTCATTAGGACCAAAGGACAACTCATCTTTTGGTATGATATTGTAAATGTTCTTTATATTACTGATTTTACTACCAATAGGAACACTCGTTTCAATGATGTCTCCAACTTCATCAGTAATAATCAAAGATTCTTCAGTATGTTTCAAAAAATGTTCATAGCGCAATTCCATCATATTTGTTTCGATGATACGTGCCACTTGTTTCGCCATGACTTCTATAAACGTTACTAATTTTTCCTTTTGATCAACAAGGTTTCTTTTGGATGCGATATCATAAGTCGATGATATCGTCAGAACACCAAAACAATTATTGTGTACAATAACCGGCTGATGTATTGAATATTCCTGGCCGCAGTTATTTGAGTTTTGCATTGGACAGTCATCACAAATTGTATGTTTCATCGGATTAAACATGACCAGTGGTTTAACATTATTGATAACCCATCCATTTGATGTATTATCAGGCAACCTAATCCCGAGCATTTTACCATACATGCCCGTTCCGCAAATTCTCAACAAATGATTGTTAACTATGTATATTTCGAATCCTATTAATTCCGAAATAGGTAATATGTAATCATTCAATTTCGTCGTAATCTCATTGTTGATTTCCATTGGTTCACCTCGCATTTTATATTGGTCCTATTATACTGCAAAATCAACTTGATTGCTATGATATAAATGATGCATGCAGAAAAGGCACTATTACATAATTATAATAGCACCTTCGTTAAACCATTTATAACTTTTCTAGCCCAATCGCCCCAACCGGACAATGGGTCGTACATACAGTACAGCCAAGACATTTGCGATCATCAAACTGAACCGTTTCTGCTTTCGTAAAAGCATTGAAATGACAAACGCGCACACACTTACCACAGTTGATGCATTTGGCCTCATCAAAAGCTATGTCGTATCGTCTCTTAGGCCATATCCCTGTAGTCCCTATGACTTCTGAAGCCCGTATTGGATAACAACAGTCGCCACAACAATTGCAGATTGCCTGTTCCTTTTCCGACGTGTGCATCAAGCCTGCCTTGTCCGCTTTAATGACAAGAGCCTTTGCCTCTTCTTTACTGATTATGTGACCTCTGCCTCTATCATATTCTGTGTTAATCCCTTTTTCAAAGAGAATACACACATTTTTAGGGGCCTCGCAGGTCAGTTGAATAGACCGACAGTTACATGGCACCACATACATCTCCGTCTCCAGTCCCTCTATAAGGTCAAGGGTTTCATCAAGGGTAAAAAAATAGGCATTTTCTATAAGCTCGCGCTCACCGCGTTTGATTTCATCAAGTCTTGGCAAAGCACCTTCAGCATACTTAGCGACATACCACTGGTCGATGTCCTGTCGCACATTGGACGGTACCTTCTCCCAAAGATCACGTTCATACTGTGCCAAGTATGCAAGACGGGTATAGACCGTTGATGATTCATAGTGAACAGTATCATCAATCATTACTTTGTTTAGTACGCCTCTATGGTACATCTGCCACAACAGACGCTCGCTATCAATAGCCTGTGACGAAAAATGATTGTCCATCAATTGAAGCAGCGTAGATTTTAGAAAGGCTTGTTTCTGCATCTGCTCAATCACTTGTCGCTCATAATCCGTCACAAGTATATTTTCTATCGTCTGTGCCACCTTTGGCACTTCAAATACATGGGTAAAGTTCATCTAAGCTTCTCCTAGTTGGGGAACACCTTCAAGTTCTTCTTCCTCTTCGTCTTTAAGACCAATCGTCTTTGCAACTGCAACCTCATCAATACTGTAGTTCTTCTCGATAACAAGTCGCTTCATGATGCCAGCATAGAATAAAATCATTATAATCAATACCGGGAATCCTGATATTGCCAGTAATGTCTTCATACCACCGATACCACCAGCCATTACAAAGATAACTGCTAAAGCGCCCATTAAAGACCCCCAAAATACTTTGATTGGAAGTGGTGCTTCTTTGACATTCAAGTTGTCTTTTAAGGACATCAATGAAATAGAAGATGTCATTGAGTCTGCCATTGTAATATAAGATAACATAACTGTAATAATGATGATCGGTTGAATCACTTGGCCTGCTGGTAAGAATTCCGCTACCTTTAACATGACACCATCAAATCCAGCTGTGTTCATGTAATTAAACATATCAAAAGTACCAGATGTCATTAAGTCGATTGTAAATCCGCCAAATGCACCAAACCAAACAATTGCAAATAATGCTGGCGCAATTAAATTGATCAATACAAATTCTCTAATGGTTCTCCCATAACTGATGCGTGCAAGGAATAATCCAATAACTGGCGAGAATGATAACCAGTCCGCCAAGTAGAATGTATCCCACCATTCAACCCACATATCTGATGTGCCAGGTGCCAAGAATATTGATGATTCTACAAAATTGTTCAAATAGCCACCAAATGATTGCACTGTTAATTCCAGAATATATTTAGTCGGACCTGCAAGTATTGTAATTACTAAGAACACAATAAAAATCCATGCATTTTTGTCAGATAAGAATTTAATGCCCTTTTGAAGCCCTGATGCTGATGATATTGTGTAAATCGTTGTAATCGCAACAGCAAATCCAATCCATACAGGCAGTCCTGCCGGAATTCCCGAAATCATTTCAAGGCCAGCCCCTAACTGGATAAGTCCGTTGGCTAAACCACCAGCAAGGCCACTACAAATAGCTGTCAATGCAATGGCATCTACAACAGTCGCCCATTTGCTCTTTACAGCTTTTTTACCGAATAGAAGTGCAATCCCACTACTTACGGACTGTGACAACTTCATATTGTAAACAGCGTAGGCAATCGCTAAACCGCATAATACATAAAGTGCATACGGCGTAAATGCCCAGTGCATAAATGCTTTGTTCATTGCGAATTGAATCGCTTCTGCTGAACCCGGTGCATAAGGCACACCTTCTGGAACTGCTTGCGAGAAATATAAGGGTTCAATTGGTCCCCAGAACATAATCCCTGTTCCGATGCCTGCACAAAGTGCAATCGTAAAATATGACCACGTACTTAATTCCGGCTTTGCATCCTTGCCACCAAATTTGATATTTCCAGCTGATGTAAACGCTACACCAAATATCGATACCAAGAATATAAAACAAGCCAACTGTGCAAACCAACCGAAGTTTGTCGCCATCCACAAGTAAACATTTGTGATTGATGACGTTGTAGCCGATGCATCAATCAAACTGGCGATGATAACCCCTATAAAGATGATAATTGGTACTGAAATCATTCCTAACCTTAAATTTTTCATCATTTTACCCCCTCCATTTTCTTCATTGACATGCTAAAAGGCCATTTCCCCAATTGCCTCTTCAACAATTTCAATTAACTCCTGTTCCATAATCATATCGGCCAAAGCTTCAATGTATGGACTCATGTTACAGTCTTCTTCAACAAACGGAACAAATCCGCGAACATGCTGTTTTACTTTTAACGTTACAGGCGATGGCTTTAAATCCTTATAGAAGTCTTGTGCCTGACAAGCGTTGAATAATTCCGTAGATAAAATATATTTGGCCAATTGACCGATATCATAAAACTTCTTTGCACTGTTATAAGCCATGCTGACGTAATCTTCCTGATTCGCACAAGTCACAAAATTGTCTATAGTAGATGGATGACAGAGAATTTTAATTTGTCCCATAATGCCTGCTGCAGCATATTGAGGAATCATCAATCCGTTGTTGAGTCCTGGATTGTGGTTAAGGAATGCTGGCAGTTCATTCACATGAGGATTCACCAATCTGTCCACTCTTCTTTCTGACATTTTGGCCAAGTTACCTAATGCGACAGAGGATATATCCGCAGACAAGCCTACATAAGTCCCATCGGCATTACACCCCATCAGTGCAAATCCTTTACCGTCTTCTTCAAAGACCAGTGGATTATCCACTGACGCATTCAATTCAATATGAAGAGTTTCCAGACTATCCTTCAACGATTTTTTCGCTGCGCCATGCAACTGAGGCATGCTCCTCAAGGACAATGCATCTTGAACGCGATACCCTTTATGAGCCTCGATAATTTCACTGCCGTCAAGTATTGAACGAATATTGCTTGCCGAGTGCCCTTGGTCTACATGGGGGCGCAACTTCATAATTCGTTCATCCATCGCCATCAGTGTGCCTTTTAAGACCTCTAATGACATGGCACCGATAATATCCACTGACTTTGCCATGGTGAGCGCGTCAAACAAGCCCAGTGAAGTCAAGGCGGTTACAGACGTCGTTCCTGACGTAAGTGATAACCCCTCCTTACTGGAAACCGTCGTAGAATCAATACCTTTCAACTTTAAGGCATCATTGCCATCATACAACTTCCCATCTACAAATGCTTTTCCTTCACCAATGAGTACAAGGGCAATATGTGCTTCCAAACACAAGTAGCCAACAGATCCATGCTTTGGTACAAATGGTGTTATGCCTTCATTCAGCAAGGTTTTGATAACGTCTAATGTTTCCAGCCGAATCCCTGTATGTCCAGAACCAAGATGCTGTAGCATGACGAACATCATCGCCCTTACAGCTTCTGTTTCAATGGGATCCCCTAATGAACAAGCATGTGACCTTAAGTTGTTTCGCTGGACGACTTCTCTGTCTTCAATGGATATCTTCTTTTTCCAGTTTTCACCTAGACCTGTTGTGATACCATAAATGGCCTCTTCTTCTTTTGAAATCATTTCGACCAGTTCTCGACATTTTAGAACTCTGGTCATATAGTCTTTCGAAAATTCGACCCTCGCCCCATAACGGGCAACAGCCACAACGTCTTCTATACGAATAGTTCCTCCCAACGTCACTGTAGAAAGTTTCTTTGGATTTTTTAATACGGTTTTCTGATTAGTTGACATCTGCTCTTTCATCCACTTTTCCTCCACTATATTCTGATTTATAGTATTGCAATTCCAATGCCAAAATTATTAGGCAGATTCTCATATTTTGCTTGAATTTCCACTGTTTTTTTGTAACAATGGTATATTTTTATGGTCTATAATAGTATAAGTGCCAAATAAGTTTGCATCATGCAAATTCATTTGGCACTTTAAGTCTATATTAATTTGTCGTTATTTTCAGACAATTGCAACTCTTCACCTTGTATCTTTAACCATGTCACCACCCTCTAGTGCAAACATATTTTGCACTAATTGCGATCAAGTCCATATTTCTTCATTCTATATTGTAAACTTTGTCGTTTTATATTTAATTCTTTTGCCGTTTTTGAAACATTGCCATTGTTTTGTTTCAATTGTTTTTCAATCAAGTTTTTTTCAAAGTGGTTCATTTGCTCTTCCAATGTTTGTCCATTGTCAACTTCTGCAATTTTGATTGAATAAGTTGAACGATTAAGTGTCAGATAGTCTGGAAAATGCTGTTCGGACAACCAATGTTCCTCCTCGCCTGCCATGGCGAAGGCAAACTCAATGGTGTTTTCAAGTTCTCTAATGTTCCCAGGCCAACTATACTGTTCAAAAATATGTGCTATGGACTTTGTAACCCCTTTTATTCTTTTGTGGCTGCTTTCATTGTATTGTTCTATAAAATGTTCTGTGAGTAGTTCAATGTCTTCAATCCGATCCGACAAACTCGGCAGATTAAGAACAATCGTTGAAATTCGATAATAGAAATCCGAGCGTATTTCTTTTGCGTCAACAAGGGTTCTTAGCTCTTCATTTGCAGCAGCGATAACCCTTACCGTAACGGGGCTCTCCTGTTTACTTCCAATCTTTCTATAGCTTTTATTCTGTAAGACCCTCAGTAATTTACTTTGCATTTCCAGCGACATTGAATTGACTTCATCTAAAAATAAGGTGCCCCCATTGGCTTGACTAAAAAAGCCTTCTGAATTTTCACTTCCTGTAAATGCGCCTTTTACTGTTCCGAAGAACAAACTTTCAGCCAAGTTCTGTGGTACTGCAGCGCAATTGACCGCAACAAAAGGGGCATCCCCATTTTTTCCAAATTGGTGAATGCTTTGGGCCAGCAGTTCTTTTCCTGTACCAGTTTCACCATATATAAGGATGGACGATTCATTCAATGACACCTTCTTTGACAGATGAATCAAATCCTTCATTTTCTGTGATCGATGGACAATATCATTAAAGTGAAAATACTTGCTCTTTTTTCTGTCTTCACAGGAGCTGACCATATATTCGTTCAAGTATTGATTTTTAAATCCTTGCTTTTGTAGGGTTTTCACATCGTTCTCCAAAAGAATTGCCCCATAAAGCTCATCATCAATCATAACGGGATAGGCTGAATTGATTGTCGTCAATTGCTTGTTATCGATAGTAGAAAAAATATCACATCGATTGAGTACGGGTTTACGTGTTCTCAGAGTTGTCAATGCCGTACTATAATCCTCATCCAAATTGTACAAATCCAACAAGTGGTTTCCTTCAAAAGCACTTTTACTAATGCTACTTAGTTTTTCAGATGCTTCGTTGATATACATGGCATAGCCTTGACTATTATAGATATGAATTCCCTCTTCAATTTTATCCATCGCACGCCCGTAGACAAATGCATCCATGGCATGGCGACTAAAAACCACCTGCTGAAGTCCGTTTTTATCGTCAATAGATGGCAACACTTGATAAACCAAATGCATATGTGCTACTTCCACAAATCCACTTCTATCCAACAAGTTAATTGAAAAACAACTTTCTATTGGCGCACCTATTTGTTCCTCGAATAAGATATTCAGCGAACCAAAGTCTTTTGAATTGTAAATATCGTATGAGCAAACCTTGTTATTTTTATCAATATGTATCATAAAATCTATTGCTAACTTATCCATGTTTGTCCCCCATAATGAATTCTTGGTTTTAAGTATAGCATAAAAAAGACGAGCCACTAATAGCTCGTCTTTGTAACTTATATCAAACTAAATCCTTGATCCAAATCTTCAATGATGTCTTCCACATCTTCAATACCTACAGAAATTCTAATCAATGACTCTTTAATACCCGCTTTTAAACGGTCTTCTTCCGGGACTGCTGCATGCGTCATTGAAGCTGGATGCTGGATCAATGAATCAACACCACCTAGACTAACTGCAAGACCAATCATTTTCATGTTGTCCAACAGTCTTTCTGCATCTTTAAAACCACCTGTCAGTTCAAAAGCGATCATACCGCCAAAGCCATCCATCTGCTCTTTTGCTAAACTATGTTGTGGGTGGGATGGCAAGCCTGGAAAATATACGGTCTTTACTTTGGGGTGCTTCTCAAGATACTCCGCAACAACCTGTGCATTTTCACAATGTCTATCCATACGGAGACCTAGTGTTTTAATGCCTCTTGAGACCAACCACGAATCAAAAGGAGACCCCGTACCACCAAGATTGAGTAAATGAGGATTGTTGATCCTGTCAATATAGTCTTGTTTCCCTGTAATGATACCACCGACAACATCTCCATGTCCATTGATGTATTTTGTGACACTGTAAATAGCAAGGTCAGCACCAAGCTTCATTGGTTTCTGCAAGTATGGTGTCATAAAAGTATTGTCTACGATTAGAATAGCACCATGTTTATGGGTGATTTCTGCCACTTTTTTGATGTCCATCAATTCCAATGTTGGATTGGCAGGTGTTTCAATATATACAACCTTGGTATTGTCTTTAAAGGACGCTTCAAAAGCATGGTAATCATTGATTTTCACATAGTCAAACGCAATGCCATAATTGATGATGACCTTGTTCATCACCGCTACGGTTCCGCCGTAGACGCAATCTGAACAAATAAAGTGATCGCCAGATTTCATCAGACCCATTAAGGCTGTTGAAACCGCTGACATACCAGTGCTTGTATAAAGACCAGCGTCTGTTTCATCTAACGCCGCCATACGCTGTGATATTTCTGTTGTATTGGGATTACCAAGCCTTGTATACTTGTAACCGCTATCTCTTCCGGCAAATCGATCGCCTCCTTGAGCACAATCGTCAAAGATAAATGTCGATGTCTGGTATATCGGTGTTGCATGGGCGCCAAAATGTTTGTCATGTACTGCGCCATGATGAATTGCTTTTGTGTTAAATCTCATTGTCGTGTTCTCCTTATTTATCTAACGATGCCACTGCATCTCGTAATCTATTTAGCCCTTCTGACAACATCTCTCGTGAGCAAGCCAGGTTAATGCGCATGAAGCCTTTACCTGCTTCTCCGAACCAATGACCACTATCCAGTGCAATCCTTGCTTGGTTGAAAAACAGATCATCGATACCATCAGCATCCAGTCCAAGTCCCTTACAATCCAACCACATCAAGTATGTCGCTTCCAGTTTATGGGGCACAATACTTGGTATCTGCTCATTGATAAAGGAATACGTATAATTCATATTGTCTTCAATAAAATCAACCAGTTCATCTACATAAGCCCCACCTTGTTCATAAACGGTTTGCGTGATTTCACGGCTAAAACAATTGGACCTGTTCAAATCAAGTAGGCCCAATTCATCTCTGTAGCGGGTCATGACGTCAGGATTCTTAGACATGCAATAAGAAGTATGAAGTCCTGCAATATTGAATGTCTTGCTTGGTGCTGTACAAACAACACTATTCTGTGCGTATTTGTCGTCAAGAGTTGCAACAGAAGTATGTTTATAACCTTTATAGACCAAATCAAAATGGATTTCATCTGAAACCAACAATACATCGTTTTCCAAACAAATACTCGCTACCGTCTCCAACTCCTCTTTAGTCCATACGCGACCGACTGGATTATGGGGACTACACAAAAGCATCATTGTAGTAGCCGGATCAGCTGCTTTAAACCGCAACTCATCAAAATTCATTTGATATTTACCCTCTTTAAAAATCAAGGTATTGTCGTTGACCATTCTCTTATTGCCTTCAATGATCGCCTTAAAAGGATAATATACAGGTGACTGAATAATAATCTTATCACCTGGTTGTGTCTCGTTACGAATCATCATATTCAACAGAAATACAACTCCAGGACCGTATTCCAGTTCTTCTCTCACAACAGTCACGCCATGACGCTTTTTCAACCAATTAATGATCGACTCATAAAACTCAGGCATCCTTTTGGTATATCCAAATACACCATGTTCCGCTCTATTCACAAGTGATTCAATCATATAATCAGGGCATTTGATATCCATATCAGCAACCCAAAACGGAAGCATATCATTGCTACCAAATTTCAATTCCATTTCCTCATATTTAACGGAACTGGTTTGTTGTCTGTCTACTATTTTGTCTAAATTATACATATGTCCTCCTAGAAACAACTGTTTAAACAGTTGCTTCGCTTACTTCAGCAGCCACTGCCGCTTCACTATTCGTCATCCAATCCTTACCTTCGACACGCTTTGTAACCATCATTGCCACAACTGCATCACCCGTTGCATTGATCATTGTTGCAATGGCATCCGTTAACATACCGATTGTTACGATAATAGGAATAACCTCTGGATTAAAACCATAGAATGCTACAATGATTAAGGAGCCCATCATACCACCGCCTGGAATACCACTCATGACAACACCACTCATTACAGAAATGGCAATTGCAGTCATCCATACACCAAGACCCGTAAACTTCATGCCGAAAATGCCAAACAAGAAAGCTATCTTCATTAAGGTCGTCAGTGCTGTTCCATCCATGTGAATGGTCGCGCCAAGTGGTAGAACAATATTTGAAATATCTTCAGGGACACCCATACGCTTTGTCCCATTTAAATTTGTTGGTAATGTAGCGATTGAACTTTGTGTTGCCAGTGATGTTATCACTGCAGGGAATATATTCTTATAAAATGCTTTCACCCCTGCTGTTCCGCCTGCATAATACGAATAACCCGTAAATGCAATAAGGAAATAGAAGATACAGATCGGGAAGAACATCAAGACTGCTTTTGTGTAAGCACCAAGTAATTCTGATCCATATGTCCCTACAAGCGCTGCGAAATATGCCCCTAGACCGATTGGTGCATACAACATAATGATGTTGATCATCTTCATAAATGCATCTGCACATATATCCAAGAAATCAACCACAGGATTGTGTGTAAGATTTCTTTCTTTTGTTACATAACTAATGCAGTAACCGAATACCATGGCAAAAATAATTAATGGCAACATGGCATTTCTAGATAAGATCAAATTAAAATCGCTTACCGAAATGGCTTTTACAACTTGTTCCATGAAGTTCATCTGTGATGATGCTTCGTATGTACCCATGTCAATTTCAACACCTGCAGCTGGTGGTACAATTGTTACAACAGTAATAATAAAAATAGATGCTATAATACCTGTGACAATAAAAATTCCAACTGTATTCTTCAATATTTTACCTAATCGCTTCATGTTGGACATTTTTGCGATAGAACTCGATAGACTAAAGAATACAAGTGGTACAACTGCTGTAAACATAAAGTTCAAGAATATCTGACCAAAAGGCTTTAGTACTGTCGCCTTCTCCCCATAAATCAATCCAATCGTACAACCTGCGATAATCCCCATTATCAACAATATGACTGACTTATAAGTCTTAAAAACTGACTTTTTTGTTATCGTTACTGACATATTAACTCCTCCTACATAATCCTTGTTCGAAAACGCCCACAATAGGTGGCCACCTATACTCCTATATAAAGCAAATGTGATGCCAACTTTACAACCCTCCATTTTAGGCGATTCTCAAATAACAACGTCATCACAAAAAGGGTTAATGGGTTTTTTAAAACCCATTAACCCTTTATCTAATTCGTATAAGCTCATTCTATTATTTTTCTACGAGTTGAATGCCTGCTTTTGTGATTGTACTGCCACCACGTCCAACACCGACATGAATATAATTCAACTCCTTCAATGCAGTTAGTATACTTCTTATATCGTACTCACTTAAGAACACATTATCGTCATATGCAGAAGCAGACAAACTTCTTCGCCCCATTTTGCGCTTGTCTTTGAAGGCGTCATAAAACTGTCTCAACACATAACTTTCTTTTTCATTTAATCCGCTAAAGGTTTCTTGGCTATCCGAATGGTCCTCTTTCATCAGCTCTTTCATATAGTAGGGTAAATGATTCATGGTAATCATATCTGTCCCCACGTTATCAAAATACTCCACATAGTTCCGCAACTCTCTTATATTACCATCCCAATTGTAAGCGCTTAAAAAGTTCATCACGTCCCCAGATATATTATACTCAAAACCGCTTAGAGATTTGAAATAGTCCATCAACAAGATGATATCGTCTTGCCGTTCACGCAAAGGCGGTACATTGATTGGCAGTACATTCAAACGATAGAAGAGATCCTTTCTGAAGAGGCCTTGTTTTACCTGGCTATGTAGGTCTCTATTGGTCGCTGCCACAAGTCGAACATTAACCTTGATAATCTTGTTGCCACCGACGCGCATCACTTCTTGCTCCTGAATCACGCGCAAGAGACGTACCTGCAACTCCAAAGGCATTTCCCCTATTTCATCGAGAAACAAAGTGCCATTATGGGCAAGTTCGAATATCCCTGCTTTGCCATTCTTAGAAGCTCCTGTAAAGGCCCCTGCCTCATAACCGAATAATTCACTTTCCAGTAAATTGGCTGACAAGGCAGCACAGTTAATCGCAACAAATTGTTTTTCACGGATAGGTGATGCATTGTGAATTGCCTGAGCAATCAATTCTTTACCCGTACCACTTTCACCAGTGATCAAGACTGCAGATTGAGAGTTCCCCATTCGAGCAACTAATTCTTTGACTTGCCTAACCGCGGTACTTTTGCCAATAATATCATCTATTGAATACTTAGCTACATGACCTTTATTGGATAATTGAAGTCTTAATTTATTTTGTGTCTCCTCACGATCCTCAAAATTCTCTAGAATAGCGTAAGAGCCATTGATAACACTTGCGCCGTCTTCTGTGTAAATGTCGGCTATAGGAAATATGGATACGGTGACATTGTGGTCATTCACCGTTGCCAACTTATTCAACTGTTGGGTTTTCTTATTCATGTAATCGTTAAAAATATGTTTTGGAAGGACTTCATCAAGGTGCATGCCAGTCAATTCCTCCTGTAATCCCAGAAGTTCCTTTGCTTGCTGATTGTAGGTTTCGATGACACCAAGATTGTCGAAACTCAATACACCTTTGTCCATAATGGACAATAAGGTGTTAAATTGATTTTTGGACACTTTTGACTGACTGATAAAATACTCATAGCCCTTGTTATGAGATGCCAATGTATTGAAATAGGCAAGTACCCGTTTTTGAGTTAAAACTTCTTCTAAATTAAGGGCGATGGCAAGATCCACAATTGTATTTTTATCTATAACACGATGGCCTAAATCCAGCACATGTTCTATATGATCTGGCACATGACTGATTTCTCCAGTTGTGATGGCATAATTCAGCTCAGGCATACTTTCCATATTAGGATAGACCGGTATCAATTCATACTCATCAAATCCCAATTGATATAACGTAGCAATCGTCTCTATACACATTTCAAAATTCAAGTTGACGAGGGCTGACTTTTTTTCAAAAACGGAGTCCTTAAACAGGGTGTAACCTTCCTTGGACAAGGTTAATCTGGAAATAACAACCTCCACATCCCGCTCTATATGTTTTTTTAATACTTCGTACTGTGAATATGTACTGATTAACAAAGCATCTATATTGCCGATACTTTCACGCATGTTCATATCAAAGGAATACGTCACAACTTCTATTCTTTGATCGAATATGCCCAATAACTGTCGCTTGTATTCATAACCTACATCTGCACTAGATGTCACAATCCCTAGTCGTTTTAGCAACGCTCTTCCCTCCCTGGTTTTACTTCATTCTATTGTAACGTATTCATAATTATCAAACAACTTTAATTAATACTTCACATAGAAATACCCCTGTCCTTGAACAGGGGTATCTCTATGAGTTATTTTTAAAAAGTGTTTGGGTAATTTAATAGTCTTAGGTATACTATTATGGCTTTATTAATTGTTTAAGCCTCTTCTCCACATAGTGCAAGAAGGTCAGCCCACTTGCGATCTACATCTGCCTGCATCTCAGCAATCAGATGTTCATTGCCTGGTGCAAACAAGTGCTTGAATCGACCTTGAGGTCTAAGGAAATCTTCGATAGGACGTTTAACTTTGGGCTTGTAACTTAATTTCCAAACGCCATCCTCTACTTCGAACATTGGCCAGTAGCATGTATCAACTGCCAGCTGACAAATCTCCATCAAATCAGCCGCCTCATATCGCCAGCCCCTTGGACAAGGTGCCATAATGTTTAAGAAAGCCGCTCCTTTTTTATAAATGGCTTTTTCTGATTTTTCATGCATGTCTTTCATATTCTTGATAAAAGTGGTTTGGCCAATATACGGAATGTTATGGGCAACCATAATTGCGGTTAAATCTTTTCTGATCTGTACTTTACCGTCAGAATCGGTTCCGACTGGGGTCGTTGTTGTATCTGCAAATTTCGGTGTCGCTGAAGACCGCTGAATACCTGTATTCATGTAGGCACCATTGTCATAACATACATAGACCATGTCATGGTTTCTTTCCATGGCACCAGAAAGAGATTGGAAACCGATATCGTAAGTACCACCGTCACCACCAAAAGCGATAAACTTATAGTCGTCTTTAATTTTTCCTTTTCTCATCATCGCTTTATGTGCTGCTTCTGCGCCACTGATGGTCGCCCCTGCATTTTCAAAAGCGTTATGGATGAAAGAATCTTTCCATGATGTATAAGGATACATAAATGTCGATACTTCCAAGCATCCTGTCGCACAACCTATAACTGCCTTGTCATCTTCCTTCATCGCTCTTAGCACACCTCGTACTGCAACTGGTGCACCACAGCCTGCACACATTCTATGTCCACTGGCCAAACGTTCAGGTTTAGTGATTTCATTTTTTAAATTATATGCCATAGTTTTCACCTCTTATTCTCTAACTGATAGATAACGGTACGTCTCACCAACATTTCCTGATGCCTTAATTTCAGCTAATGCATCATAAACTTCTTTGATATCGTCAACACGAACATCACGTCCGCCAAGGCCATAAATGTAGTTCACCATCATAGGCTTCGTCGCCGCATCATATAAGGCACTTCTCACTTCTGCAAATACTGGACCACCAACTGCACTAAAGCCTTCTGATCTATCCATGACAGCAATTGCAGGTATATGTGCTAAGGCCACTTTAATTTCTTCAGCTGGGAAAGGTCTAAATACTCGAATCTTCAACAATCCCGCTTTTACACCCTTTTCTCTTAATTCATCAATTGCATCCTTGGCAGTACCAGCAGCAGAGTTAATAATAACAATAGCCACTTCAGCATCCTCTAATTTATAGTTTTCAAAAAAGTCGTACTTTCTACCTGAAATTTCTTCAAATTCAGCTGCAATCTCTTTAATGACACGTTTTGCATTAAGCATACCTTCTGCCTGAAGTCGCTTATGTTCAATGTAGTAAGCCGCTGAATCGTAAGGTCCTATAGACATAGGTTCTTCAGTATTTAAAAGATAATGTTCTGGTTCGTATTCACCAACAAATCCTTTTACTTTGTCATCTGCGATTAATTCGATATTTTCTACTGCATGACTTGTAATAAAACCATCTTGACATACCATAACAGGTAATTTGACATCTGTATGCTCACCGATACGCACTGCTTGGATGTAGTTATCATATGCTTCTTGGTTGTTTTCAGAATAAATTTGAATCCATCCCGCATCTCGAACCCCCATACTGTCCGAGTGATCTGCATTAATATTTATTGGACCAGATAATGCCCTGTTTACAACTGCTAATGTAATAGGTAATCTATTCGAAGCTGCAACATAAAGCATTTCATTCATTAATGCCAGACCGCAAGATGATGTCGCCGTTGTCGTTCTCGCCCCTGCTGATTCAGATCCTATACAAGCAGACATTGCACTGTGTTCACTTTCGACAGGTACAAATTCTGTTTGAACTTCACCGTTTGCCACATAACGGGAAAAATATTGCGGAATTTCAGTGGATGGTGTAATGGGGAACGCCGCCATTACGTCAGGATTTATTTGTTTCATTGCTGTCGCTACAGCTTCATTACCGGATAATCTTTCTCTAATTGTCATTTGTCTGCCCCCTATTCTTCTTTTTCCATAGCAATGGCATCGAATGGGCAAAACTTTGCACAAATACCACAACCTTTACAGAAATCAAAGTCAAAATCTAATCGCTTCCCTTCAGATACTGGAATTGATACATCTGGACAAGTTGGAACACATAACATACAGTGCTTACACTTATCTTCTAAGAATACTGGACGATCAGTTCTCCAATCGCCAGTTTTAAAAAATTCCGAATTCCCTTTTTCATATATGTCACCACCTGGTGTTACTTCCTTCCAAGTGCTTTTTTCATTAATCAGTGATTTTGCCATTAGCGCACCTCCTCAAATGCCATTTTTAATGCTTTCATATTGCCATCAACAACTTCTGGCTTATTAGCAAACTTATGATCAAATGAATGTTGCATCTTATCCATGAATATTTCTTCTGTCATCAATTCACTGACTTTGACAACTGCTGCCAGCATCGGTGTATTGGGAAAGTATTTGCCAAGCGTAGCTTCCGACACTTTCTTAGCATCAATTGTATAGACTGCGCCTTCGTAACCTTTCAGTTTTGGTCTGATCTCATCACTACTCTTTTCAGTGTTGATGATAACAGCGCCACCTTCCTTAAGACCACTACAGACGTCGATATTTTCCAGTAGTGTTTGATCAACGACAACGACAAAATTCGGTTGATAGATATTTGAATGGACACGGATTTTCTTTGAGCTTATTCTGTTATAAGCTGTTATCGGTGCACCCATTCTCTCAGGACCATACTCTGGGAATCCCTGTACAAAAGCCCCTGTATTAAATGCAACATCTGCCAACAATAGCGATGCAGTTTTGGCACCTTGTCCCCCACGACCATGCCATCTAATTTCAGTAATATTAGACATACTGTTCCTCCTTTGGTTTGTTACAGCTCTATAGAGCAAATGCCGTGCCAAAATTATCGACCCAATCACTGATAATCCTTGAAGTTGTCTAATTTAGTTGTTTATCATGATTTCGTCCCACTATTTTTTAAATGAAAGATACGAATTTTTATCAATTAACCTAGGAGAATTATCACAATGCGTTAGATTGTTTGTTAGAAAAATGTTAGAATAATGATACAATTATGTGGGAGAAGAGGGATAAAATGAAATTTACATTGGAGTTAATAAAAGAACATGATCTATTTGAATTGTTTTGGGACAATAGCAACGACGGCTTAAATGTTGTAGACGTAGATGGCAACATTGTCTATGTCAATCAGGTATCAGCAGACTATCTTGATTTCACCGTTGAAGAAATGATGGGCAATCCAATCTCAGATTTTTATCCTAAAGCAGTCTTGCTTGAAGTCTTAAAAACACGACAGGCCATCAAAGACAGAAAGATCCATCACGTCGCTGGAAAGAATTATGTGGTAAATTCTCAACCCATTTATATCGATGGTCAATTTGTCGGTGCTTTTTCTGTTTTTAAGGATATCCAAGAAATTCAGGATCTAAATAGAAAAATCAAACATTTAGAATTACATATCAACATCAACAAATCAGCAGAAAACGTTGATTCCATTATTGGTAAGGACAAAAGTCTACACGATATCATTTTGAAAGCTCGTCGAACAGTCGGTTCGATTGGTGGCCCAAGGCATTCCATTATCACCGGTGAGTCTGGCACAGGTAAAACCATGCTGGCACAATTAATTCACCGTTATGCAACCAAAGTCGGCGTCATTGACAAGGATGCGCCCTTCATAGAGGTCAACTGTGCACAGTACACCAATCCCGACTTGGCCGCCATCGAAATTTTTGGGTCCGAAAAAGGTGCCTTTACAGGATCAACACAAAAGATTGGACTTTTTGAACAAGCCAGTGGTGGCATTCTCTTTTTAGATGAAGCCCACGCCTTGGATCAATATCAAACAATGCTTCTAAAGGTCATTGAATCAGGTAAAATACGTCGCATCGGCGGTAGAAAAGACATTCAGGTAGACGTCATCATCATCGCGGCATCCACTAAAAATTTAAAAGAAGAATTACTACCAGAACTGTATCAACGCCTGGCACAGTATGAAATGTACCTCCCTGCATTGCGGGAAAGAAGTTTGGAAGAAAAAGAGGCTCTGCTACATCATTTCGTCAAGAAATATGAAGCTGCCGTACAAAAACTTCATAAAATTGATTATGCCATCACCTTTTCTGATATGGCCAAGCATCTGTTGTTGCAGGCCAACTATCCCCGAAATATACGTCAGTTCAGGGATATCATCAATTTTAGTATAGATGCAGCATCCCCGCTGATCACGGATATTCAGAACCAAAAACACATCACCACATGGGTATCAGAAGACCACCTGCCCTTTGAAATATATGAAACACCTAAGGAAATGCTTTATGATGTATCCCAGCAAAACAGCCTGGCCCAAGGTATGATTTTAAAAGAAAATAGTAGCGGTTCTAAAAAGATTACCACTTCAATTGGAGAATTAATTGAAGAACTTCATCACAAAGGACTTGGGGCAAGAAAAATAGCCAATCATCTAAATGAGATTGGCCACGAGATTGAATATTATAAAGTTGCGTATTATTTGAAGAAACTAAATGATTAATACGTTACCACTTCTACCCCTATATTTTCAACGAGTTCTTTGAAATGTTTAATACACTCCTTACTTGGTATTGCTGTTGCATCGAATTCATTCGCAATATTTAAAATATCATACTTATATTCACCAAGAGTATGGTAAGGCAACAATTCGATTTGAGGAATCTCGACTGCTGATTTAACAAATTCAGCAGTCTTTTTTATATTATCATCCGTTGCATTTACGCCTTTTATAATCGGTATGCGGATTATCAACTCACCATTAAGGTTACTTATTTTCTGTACATTATCAAGAATCATTTGGTTGCTTTTGCCAGTATAATACCTATGAGTATCTGCATCCATGTGCTTTATATCTACAAATATTTGGTCCATCTTCGCCAATATATCCTCCACTTCTTCAAAATTGAAACACCCAGATGTTTCAATTGCCAAATGAATTCCATCATCATATAATTTATCGACTAAAACTCTCAAAAAATCTGCCTGAAACATTGCTTCACCACCAGAAAATGTCACTCCGCCACCTGAAAATCTATAAAAAATCTTTTGTTTTTCTATCTCTTTCAGTATGTCTTCAACAGTGTATACATATACAAAGTCTTCTTTTAATTCCATAGTATAACTTTCTGGATTTGCACACCATTTACATCGGAGTGGACAGCCAGCAAAAAATAAAAGCGTTCGAATACCAGTACCATCATTGACAGAATAATTCTGTGGTACCATCATCAAGGCATTTGACTGTAATAACTGCTTAGAAAGTGTCATGGGCAGTCCTCTCTATGATTGCATCCTGCATTTGTCGGGACAAATTGACAAATTGTGTACTATAACCTGCTACTCGTACAAGCAAGTCCTTATAATTCTCGGGTCTTTCTTGAGCTTTTCTTAATAATTCTGTTGATATGGTATTGAACTGAACATGAAATGCTCCTAATGCAAAAAATGATTGTATCATATGTCCTAAATTACTTTGTCCACGCTTACTATCAACCAAGTCCTGATTCAGTCTTAAGTTGAGCAATGTCCCGCCTGAGTGGACGTCCTGATTCAGTTTAGCTGCCGACTTCATCGCCGCAAGAGGCGTTGAACGATCACTTCCCGCAAATGGCGATACCCCTTCGGATAATGGCATAGTGGCTTTGCGTCCACAAGGTGTTGCCCCAACAACTTTTCCTGTCGGTAAATAATTAGAAATCCCCATAAAAGCCGTATTAAAGGGACTACCATTAATATCTGTATATCTGTGCCCTTCTTTGTAATAGTGGTTGGCAATCTTAATCGCTAGATCATCCACATAATCAATATCATTGCCGTACTTCGGCACTTCGAGTGCTTGTGAACGAAGGTCTTCATGACCCACCCAATCCTCTTCAATAGCACGCATCAACTCCCCCATGCTCACCCTTTTATCTTCAAATACCAATTTCTTAATAACAGCTAATGAGTTGGCCGTTACCGCTAGGCCAATGCCTGTCAACACTGGTCCTAAATTATATTTTGCACCTGCGTTGACCAAGTCCTGTCCCTTTGTCATACAAGCTTCTATACAAGAAGAAAGAAATGGTCGTGGCACCATTTCCTTATGAAGTTTTTGTGCCAATAAGGTAGCAATAACAGCCTGCTCGACAAAGTAATCAAATTGTTTAAAAAATGCCCCTTCAACTTCTTCATAGGTCTTGAACACGTGGGCAGGTTGCTCATCCAAACCAATTTTTTTATCCAACAACCGACTTTTTCCTTCGTTTAAAGCAAATTCGAGGGCTGCGGTAAAATTAATATTTGCAGCTGACGTCCATTCACCAGTCTTTCTAAAATGTGGTACAACACAGCCACAATTATTCCAGTCTCTCGCGTCCTCAGGCTCATACCCTGCATTAATCAACATTTGATAACCAACACTGTCACTATGAATTGCGGGAAATCCAGTCCCCTTACTGACTAAGTGTGTCACCGCATTTAGAAATTCTGTCGGTGATTCCTGATGTATCCGGACACTAAGGCCAGGTTGGTGGGTTTTAATTTTCTCTGTAGCTTTCAAACACATCAACGAAAGCGGATTGGTACCATCTTTTCCATTTCTCATTTTGCCACCGACTGTAAGGTTTTGAAACTGGTTATAACCAGCAAAAAATTCCGCTGTATTTGCTGAAATCGTCCAGACCCATTCGGATAGCTTTAACCATAGAGCCTCAATCAATTCCTGCACCTCATCGTCATTCGTCCTTCCAGCTTCAATATCCGACGCATAAAAAGGATACATGTATTGATCAAAACGCCCTGGATTTAATGCCAGCGGATTCTCGGACAAGATACCGCCAACTTGGGTAAACCAAACAAATTGAATAGCCTCATAAAATGTTTCTGGTGGGTTGGCAGGTATTTTCTTGCAAACTCTTGCAATTTCTTCAAGTTCAATTTTACGTTGTTCATCTTTTTCATTTGTTGCCATTGCCAGCGCTAATTCTGAATAACGATTCGCCAATGTAATAATCCCAGTAGAAGTCAGTATAGTTGACTCATAAAAAATACGTTTATCCATATCAACGACCGATGTCATCGATAATGTTTTTAACTGTTCTTTGGATTCTTCGATTAATCCGCCAAAGCCTTTTACAAATAAAACATCCTGATAATCAGGTGTGATTTCACCTACAGCTTGTCGCCATTTGGAATCATTGTCAACAAATCCAGTATCCACTACCAGCTTCGCCGTTTCTTCTGGTAACTGTGCTAAAAAAGCTTCTTCAAGTGATCGTCCTTTCCAATACGGAAATATCTCACTTCGTAGAAACGCTCTTTGTGTATCTGTCATTTCATAGGGATCCTGAACTCTCTCATCAAAATCGTCCATTTCTCGATCCACCCAGGTCCATGAGAATTCAGGCGTTAAGATACCACACTTACGAAATTCACCAATAGCACCGACAATTAATTCACCCTCAAATAGTCTTACACCAATCTCCTCACAAGTTTCTTTAAATGCTTTTGCCCGCCTTATAGAAGTAGGCTCCCCTTCCGACTTCATATGTGAAGCCGTCCAAATTCTCGCACGCTCACAAGATATGGCAGGTTTTGAGTAAATATAGTTTTCTCTACCGATCTCAATTCTATTGTTTTGCATTTTAACGCCTCCCCATTTTCGTTATATTAATCATTTAGATGTTATAACATCCAAATCTGTTAAAAGAATACTAGAATCACGGGGATTCTAGTTCTCTTAATACTTAACGATGCTTTGAAAAATTACCTCTTCTTCAAATGGATTACTATAAGTATGTTGGATATTTGATTTAAATTTAATTGCTGAAGGTGCCTCCAAGGTATGTACCTCGCCATCTACAATTAGTTCTAACCTCCCTTTTGTCACAACTATATGTTCTTCTGTCGATTTTAAATGTGCCGTTGACTCATGAAGACCACCAGGAAGAATTGTAATGTAAAAATACTCAAATCCAGTCATTGGATTATAAGGAAAAACATCACGTAAGATCATATTTCCATCCGATTCAAGAACAGGTTGTATCTCTTCTATATCAATCACTTCATGTGATTCGCCCTCACTACCAAGAAGTTCAGAAAAGGATATTTTAAGACCTGTTGCAATCTTCCACAACACCGATATCGTTGGATTGGACTTTCCACGTTCAATCTGACCAAGCATGGCTTTGCTGACACCAGTTAATGATGATGTTTCCTCAAGAGTCAAGCCCCGTTCAATACGTACTTGTTTTAATATGGATCCTATCGCAATAGTTGGATCTGTCATTTTTTCACCACTTTCATTTTAACTAAATAAATCCAAAGATGCTATAGCATCTTTGGATTTATTATAGCGTATAAAACCATGAAAATCAATATAGTTTACAAGTTCCTCTTAACCGCACAGTGTTCATAGGTTTCTAAAAAGGTCACAACAGCGTTGAGTTCAACAAACATATTCTTTGAGGTTTCATTTGCTTCTTCAAGTAATAACTGTATGCCTTTGTGATCCCCTAGACCAATAGCATTTCTCACTTTATCACCGATACCGTGGAAATGATTGTGAAGCGTATCCACTTGGTCCCAATGAGCTTTGATTTCTGGAATATCCATTTCGATGGAATGATAGAAATGACCAAAAGCACATTTTTTTGAGTCTAGCTGTAGCGGCCGTATCTCTCCTAACTCAACCATATCCTTTAATGATGTATACCATTTTTGGTGCGCTATTTTAGCACGCATGATTTGATCAATGATATTCTTATTCGTTATTGGATGTGCCCCTTGATTAATGGCTTCAATTTGTTCCTTAACAATAATCGAAAGTTCTTCGTCTATCTCACCGATTTTTCTTGATAGCGCCGCACTATCTGTGGCGTCTCTTTGAATGGATGCTGTCATTGCATTCAGATGTTCTGCATCAGCACTTGAAGACTCCATCGCACGATTAATTTCTGAAACCGACGTTTGGATGCCCTCCATTTTCATCGACATGTCTTCTACATCTTCAACCGTTCCCTCTAGCAATACAACATTCTCAGAGATGGTTTCATAAACAATATCGATTTTGTCATTCATTTCAGTTGTAGAAGTTATGGTGTTGTCCATACTTGATTTTCCAGTTTCAGCAGAGGTCTGAATGTTCTTAACAAGGGCACGCATATCCTCCAAACTTCTGCTTGTGCTTTCTGCCAAGTTTCTGATTTCTTCAGCAACTACAGCAAAACCTCTTCCATGTTCCCCAGCCCGGGCCGCTTCTATCGACGCATTCAGTGCCAATAAATTTGTTTGTGATGCAATGCCTTCCACTGTATCAACAATTGACGAAACATTATTGGATAAAGTAATCAGCTCCTCAATGCTATGATTCATTTCACCCGCATTTGTGTTGACAACATCCTTTAACGTATTAATCTCTTTTACTTTTTCTAAACTTTCATGATTTTTGACAACGATCTCAGCGGATGCATCCGCTAAATTATGTAAGGTCGACGCTGCTTCTGATACAACCTCATTAACAACATTCATACTGGCTGTCGTCTCTTCGACCACAGCTAAATTCGATTCACTTAGCGTGGCTAAATCTCCTGCGAGGACCTGAAGGTTATTTGAAAGGAATGACGTCTCCACATCAAACCCGCTTAATTTAATAAGGGATCCCATCAACTCTTTTGTCTTCTTATTCATTATTTTTTCTGAGGTAAACAACCTATTGAAAAATGCCTTCAACCTTTTATTGTCTTCCTTTTCAACGGCTGGTAATTCAACATCTACACCTCTAAACTTATCATCCATACTTTTGAGTAACTGGCTGCGTTCTTTACAATCATTTTTTCTATTATTAAACATAAGCAAGTACCATCCTAATTATTTTATAGTCGTACCCCTAGTATAGGGGGCCTATTGTAGGATTGCAACTGCTCTTCTAAATTGTTCACAACTCATTCACAAAAAATTGAATATTGATAACACATGGACAGCCAGCACTACAGCACATATTTTGCATCATGATCCAAGATGCAAAATAAAGCGGTTTTCGCCCTAGCGAAAAGTTACCTTAAAGCGCGTCGCTTGGATCGATCATATCAATCTTTAGTTCCATTTGACAACAAGGACAGCCAGCAACGCTCCGCGTCGCTTGGATCGCTTACGCGTCCAATACCAGAGAGAAATAAAGGACACACATGAGATTGCATTCTCATGTGTGTCCTTTATTTCTCTCTGGTGCTGTCCTTGTTTATCACGGAAAGAACCCCTCGCATCACTGCAAGGGGCCATAGAGGGAATAATACTATTTTACTAGCATCAAATCTACTGGAATATATGCATCCATCATGTCGCCATTAAGTGCTTTCACACCACTTTCGACACCAAGTGCACCAATCTTAGCTGGTTGTTGTGCTACTGTCGCAGCCATCTTACCATCTTCTACAGATTTAACCGCATCATCTGTTGCATCAAATCCAACGACTAAGATTTCTCTCTTTGAAACTTCAATTGCCTTAAGTGCGCCTAATGCCATTTCGTCGTTATGCGCAAATACTGCATTAATTTCAGGTTGTGCTTGTAAGATGTTTTCCATAACAGAAAGTCCTTTTGTTCTATCGAAGTCAGCAACTTGCTTGGCTACTACTTCAACATTAGTGCCTTCAAGAGCCTTGTTAAATCCTTGTCCTCTGTCTCTCGCTGCAGATGTTCCTGCAATACCTTCAAGTTCTACAACTTTACCTTGACCACCTAATAATTCTACGATATACTCACCGGCCATTACACCACCAGCAACGTTATCTGATGCTACGTGTGTTACAACGTCACCATGATTCGCACCACGGTCAAGTGTGATTACCGGGATGCCCGCTTTATTCGCTGCCTTAATGGCATTACCAACAGCATCTGAATCTGTAGGATTGATTAAGATTAAGTCAACGCCTTGTGTTAACAAATCTTCCATATTTGATAATTCTCTTGCAGAGTCATTTTGTGAATCCAATACGATTAATTCTACACCCATGTCACCTGCTTGCTTTTCAGCACCATCTTTTAATGTAACGAAGAATGGATTGTTCATAGTTGATAGAATCAGCCCCATTGTCAAATCGCCACCAGTCATTGGTGCATCGCTTGAAACCAATTTTAATGCAACTGGTACAAATGCATCAAGTGTCGCGCCATCCATCACTTTCTTCGCTGCATCCACACCCAATTCACCAATTAATGATGGTTGCTGTGCAACTGTTGCGGCCATTTTACCATCTTGTACTGACTTAACAGCATCATCTGTTGCATCAAATCCAACAACAATAATATTTTTACCTGCTGCTTCAATTGCTTTTAATGCACCTAATGCCATTTCATCATTATGTGCAAATACAGCATCAATTTCAGGTTGTGCTTGTAAGATATTTTCCATTACAGAAAGACCTTTTGTTCTATCAAAATCAGCAACTTGCTTTGCAACTACTTCGATTGAAGAAGCGCCAATTGCATCGTTGAATCCCTTACCTCTATCTCTTGCTGCAGATGTTCCTGCAATACCTTCTAATTCAACAACTTTACCTTTACCACCTAATAATTCAACAACGTATTCACCAGCCATAAGCCCACCAGCTACATTGTCAGAAGCGATATGTGTCACTACTTCACCAGCATTCGCACCACGGTCAAGTGTAATAACAGGTACACCTTTTGCATTGGCTGCCTTGATTGCATTACCAACAGCATCAGAGTCAGTTGGATTAATTAAGATGACATCAACACCTTGTGTCAATAAATCTTCCATGTTCGAAAGTTCAGCCGCAGCATCATTTTGTGAATCCAATACCACTAACTCAATTCCTAAATCTGCAGCTTTCGCTTCAGCGCCTTCTTTTAATGTTACAAAGAATGGATTGTTTAATGTTGAAACAATCAGACCTATTTTGCCACTACCACCAGTTGTCTCTTCTTCTTTCGGTTGACATCCTGTGAACATTGATACCATTAACATAAGTATCATCATCAACGCAATACTTTTCTTCATGAATATTTCCTCCCCTTATATACATACTCTATAGTTATGCGTATTCAACACATAACGTTTAACTGCCTTAGCAGTTAAAAACTATTCCTTACGGTCAATCAATACAGCTACCAAAATAACAATCCCTTTTACGAGGAGCTGGTAGTATGAACTGACATTCATCAGATTTAGTGCATTGTTCAAAATACCGATAATAAGCGCTCCCACTACTGTACCCATAATTGATCCAAGGCCACCAGCAAGTGAAGTTCCACCAAGTACAACTGCTGCAATGGCATCCAGTTCATATCCTTGTCCAGCTGTTGGCTGAGCTGATGATAATCTAGCTGTAATAATAATCCCTGCTAATGCAGCGAAGAATCCACTGACACCATAGACAAATATTTTGATTTTATCAGTACTGACACCTGATAATTTAGTTGCTTCTTCATTACCCCCTAGGGCGTATACGTAACGTCCAACAGTCGTTTGCGTCAACACATAATAGCCTAAAGCAAATACAAATATCATAATAATAATCGGAATTGGAATCGCACCAACGTAGCCATTACCAATTTGAGAGTATAGGTCTGCATTAGCTTCATACCCCGTACTGATTGGCTTACCGTCTGTAAAGACAAGCGTTGCCCCTCTAAAGATCGTCATCGTCGCTAATGTTACGATAAACGGCTGCAGTTTCCCTTTTGAAATAACGACACCATTCAACATCCCGATTGCCGCACCAAGAGCTAGTGCAGCCAAAACTGCCACCAAAGGATGCATGCCCATACCAATAAAAGTTGCCGCTATGGCTCCTGAAAATGCTAGGGTTGATCCAACTGACAGATCGATTCCACCAGTCAAAATAACAAACGTCATCCCTGCTGCGATAATCGAATTGATAGATGTCTGTCTCAAGATATTCATAATATTTGAGAATGTCATAAATCGATCATTCATCATCGCTATGATGACTGAAAATATAATAAGTCCTATAATTGACTGATACCGTCTCAGATTTATTGCTGTTTTATCTTTCATTTACCTTTCCTCCTCAACGCCAATTGCCAGTCTCATAATACCTTCCTGTGTCGCGTCTTTTCTTTCTAAAATTCCTGCGATTTCTCCTTCGTGCATAACCATCACACGATCGCATACCCCTAAGATTTCCGGTATTTCTGACGATATCATCAAAATACCCATGCCTTTATCTTTAAAGGCGTTCATCAATTCATATATTTCTTTTTTGGCACCAACATCCACACCACGAGTCGGTTCATCCAGTATCAATACTTTCGGTTCGCATGACAAGGCTTTACCGATGGATACTTTCTGTTGGTTACCACCACTTAGATTTTTAACCTTTTGATCAATCGATGGTGTTTTGATACGCATCGACTCTTTATAACCATCCACCATCTCTTTTTCACTGCGTTTATTAATCTGAATGCCACTTGAATACTTCTTCAATGACGACAAAGACATATTGTCCTTAACTGACATGCCTAGAACCAAACCATCCTTTTTTCTATCCTCAGAAACATAAGCAATACCCTGTCGTAATGCATCTGCTTCGTTTTTTATAATCAATTGTTTGCCTTCAAGATACATTTCAGATTCAGTGTGTTTAATGGCACCATAAATTGATTTGGCAAGTTCTGTTCTCCCAGCACCCATCAAACCTGCAACACCAAGTATTTCACCTCTTTTAAGAGAAAATGCAATGTCGTGGACCAGTTTGTTGCTCAGTGATTTCACTTCAAAAATGGTTTCTGTCGCTGCTTTATCTAAGTAGGGATACTGTTCCTCTAGCTTTCTACCGACCATCATTTCAATTAATTTATTCTCATCAATATCTATTACTTTTGCTTCTCCGATGAACTGGCCATCTCTAAGAACAGTAATGTCATCACAAATTTCAAAAATCTCTGGTAAACGATGGGATATATAAACAATACTTTTTCCTTGTGACCGCAACTCTTTAATAACGGCAAATAAACTGTCCGCCTCTGTATCAGTCAATGCATCTGTCGGCTCATCCATAATAATAATTCTTGCATCAAAGGACAGTGCCTTAGCAATCTCTACCATTTGCTTATGTCCGATACTTAGTTTTTTTACCAGCGTCTTTGGATCTAGGTCCAAATTTAACTTCTTCAATAACTCCTCAGAGCTTTGATAAAGTGATTTCCAATCTATTTTCCCAAACCGTTGAGGTGCTCTCCCCATAAAGATATTCTCACCAATAGATAATTCCTCAACAAGATTCAACTCCTGGTGAATGATTGCGATTCCCTTTTCCATCGCATCCTTAGGGCCAGTTACCTCCAGTTTGTCATCTTGAAGATATAACTCACCTGATGTTTTCTGGTAGACACCAGAAAGTATCTTCATCAACGTTGATTTCCCTGCGCCGTTCTCGCCAAGCAAGGCCATCACTTTGCTGTCATAAACATTTAAATTAACCTGATCAAGTGCCTTAACACCCGGGAATTCTTTCGAAATTCCTTCCATTCTTAAAACTACATTACTCATTATTAAGCCCCACTAAAATCTACACCTGACTGAAGAATGATGTTGGCGTATGGCGTACATTCTCCTGTTCTTACGACTGCTTTTGATGTGCCTGTTTTTTCCTTGAATGCTTCATGACTGACAAACTCAATCTCAATGCCTTCAAATAATTTTTCTAACGCTTTTAATACTTCAGGATTATTCTCTCTGATTTCGTTAGCTAAAATGAGTTTTTCAATCACCATGTCCGCTTCAATAGCCTTAACAGTTTCCATAAATCCCGGTACACCATTAACAAGAGCCAAGTCAATACGTTCAGCTGTATCTGGTATTGGAAGTCCTGCATCTCCAATGGTCAATTGATCCGTATGACCCATTTTAGATAAGACAGATACAATTTTAGAATTTAACAATTTACCCTTTCGCATAGAACCCTCCTATAAAGACATAACTTCTTCCCTGCTTGGTAAAGAACTTTGTGCACCAAACCGCGTTACAGTTATCGCTGCAACTTTTGTGCCAGTTTCTAATGCTTCTGTCATCGTGCATCCTCTTGCCAAGCTTTCACAAACACCTGCTATAAAACTGTCGCCGGCTGCAGTCGTGTCTACCGCTTCAACTTTTTTTCCGGCTACCGTTAGAAATTCATCACCGTTATAATACCAAGCACCTTGTGCACCGAGGGTTACAATTAACTCCTTGATGCCCAGTTTATTTAACTCTCCATAGCCTCTAATCAGATCATCTTTTGTTTCGATTGCTACACCAGTCAGTTTCTCAAACTCTGTTTCATTTGGTACAAGCAGATCGACAGCTGATAATAACTCATTGGATAAATCTCTTGCTGGCGCTGGATTAAGAACTGTTTTAACCCCTAATTGCTTAGCTGTTTTCAATACTGTCTCAACAGTTCCAACAGGCGTCTCTAGCTGACAAACAACAAGAGACACGCCATCAAACCACTCCAGTTTCACATCTTCAGGTAAAAGTTCTCCATTGGCACCAGGAATTACAACAATTGAATTATCCCCTGACGCATTTACCATTATGAGTGCAACACCTGTTGGAATACCCTCAACAACTTTTATGCGATTATTGACAACATTCATTTTTTCTAAATTGTCTCTTAAAATATCTCCGTTCGCATCATCCCCTAGGACACCGATCATTTCAACAGTTGCCCCAAGTTTGCCCATTGCCACTGCCTGATTGGCACCTTTACCACCGGGAATGAGCTCAAGCCCTTGACCAGAAATTGTTTCACCTACTTTAGGCGTTACATCTACCTTTGTTACTTGATCCATATTTAAACTGCCGACTACTAAAATTTTATTCATTGAATTCACCTCGTGTATTTGTATTTGCTATTTATAATTACTTTGATACTGATTTAAGAAATTCGCTTTCATCTTTCGGGCCTCGTGAAAATAAGAACCACTTCTACCCTTTCGGTGAAAGAAGATCGCTTTCGCCTGTCGGGCTCGTGAAAACAAGAACCATGTTTTCACTTGGGTTAAACGTTTACCTAACCCTTTTAAAGAGAATCACTAAGTGGATTCTCTAATTATAAGTTTCGTCTTTAATACTTCTTGTTGTTTTTCTATTACTTCTTCTTCTATAAATTTAATTAACATCTGAGCTGCTTTGTAACCCATCTGATAATTTGGCTGATGTACTGTTGTCAATCTTGGTTCAATCATTGTGGTCATGTATATATCATCGAATCCAACTATCCCAACATCTTCTGGTATGTTTATGCCTTGTTCTCTAAGAGCTTTCATAGCACCAAGAGCAATCAAGTCATTTCCACAAAATATACCATCGAAGGGAATTCCTTTATTCAAAACTGCCTTAATTCCTTCATACCCCCATTCCGAGGTATAAAACCCTTCAATAAAAAGCTCTTCCGAAATATCTTTGCCCAAATCCTTATGGGCATCGCAGTAGCCTTTGTATCTAGCTCTGGATGGTTCAGACGTATAGGGTCCTGCAAGGTGAAGGATCCGTTTATAGCCATTTTCTAACATATACCGCACCGCATCGTAGGCACCAGACGCATTATCTACAATAATCTTGCCCTTTATCTTTTCCTCTTCAACGTCCCTATCAACCGTGATGACAGGGACATGTATACGGCTCAGATCAAGTGTATCGCTAGCCCGCATGGCCGAAGCCGTTAAAATGATACCATCCACCATCTTTTCTTGTAACATGGCAATGTAGGCAACTTCCTTTTTCAAATCATTGTCCGTATTACAGAGTATGACATGGTAGCCGTGTTTGTTGGCAATATCCTCTACCCCTCTCGCTATCTCAGGGAAAAAGGGATTGGCAATGTCTGGTATGACTAGACCAATGGAATGCGTCTTCTTGGTTACCATACTGGAGGCAACCCTATTGGGTACATAATTATATTCTTCAATCAGCGCCAATATACGTTGCCTTGTCGCCTCTGAAATATTTTTATCTTTGTTGTTGACGACCTTGGAAACTGTCGCCGTGGAGACATCGGCCATTTTGGCAATGTCTTTTATAGTTATTTTCATATAATCACTCTTTTATTTTTTTATGTCTGTTGATTGTTGCTTCCCTTTCGGGCCCCGCAAAAACAAAAACCATGCCCCTCTCATTGAAGAAGAACACTTCAACTGCCGGGCTTTGCAAAAGAAGGTCACTTGCCTCCCTCTCGGTGAAAGTAAAGCGTTTTCACCTGTCGGGCTTTGCAAAAGAAGGTCACTTGCCTCCCCTTTCGGTGAAAGAAAGTCACTTGCACCTATCGGGCCCCGCAAAAACAAGAACCACGTTTTTGCTTGGGTTAAACGTTTACCTAAATGTTAATTGAATTTATTTGGGGTGTCAAGGTATTTTTTGAAACCGTTTTCCTGGCGATATTAGTAAAGCCTAGATATTTTCACATCTAGGCTCTGTTTACAATATATTTAACCATTGTAGTATCACTGTACCACAAAAGATTGTTATCACGGATGCGATTGTAGATAAAAATACGATCTGCCCCGCCAAGTCGTAATCGGCGTCCATTTCTCTTGCAAGTGAGTAGGATGCAACCGCTGTCGGTGCTGCAAAGACCGCAAATATCGTCACGATTTCTTCATTTGAAAATCCTACCATCAAAGCTACGCCGAGTATAATAACTGGGATTACAATCAACTTGGTCAGTGCCGTCATCATAACCATCTGTAGATCTTCCTTTGTGAAGGTCAATTCTATGGCTGCGCCCAATAACAGTAAGGCTGTAGGTGTTGTCGCTCTTGCAATACTCTTAAGTGGATCCATAATCAACATCGGTATCTTGATATTTAAATAGACTGCTGCGATCCCTAAGGCCGCTGCAATAATCAATGGATTTTTCAATATTTTAATGAACATCGTCTTTACGTCGGACTGCTTTGATGAATACTTCTCCAGGGCGATAACAGATACAACGTTATACATGGGTACAAGTGCAACGAGTACGATGGATATCAATCCAACGTGGGCTTCACCAAGTAATGTTGTGATTACTGGAATACCAAAATATAGTACATTTCCTCTAACAAGCCCCTGGATAACAACACCTGTTTTTAAATGGTCTTTGACAATCCTTGGGATAAGCATAAATGATGACACAATCACCAGTCCTGTTCCAGCTATTGAAAAAAACAATAATTTAACATTGGATAGCGTATAAAGTGCTGGTTGATAAACACTGCTAAATAAGAGTATGGGTAAAAATATCCAATACACCAGTTTATTGATACTAGATACTTCTTCTTTACCAAAAATGCCTACAACCTTGACCAAATAACCAATCGACATGATCAATAGCAAGGGAAATGTTGTTTTTAATGCGACGTATAATATCTCCATGTGATGTCATCCTTTATTGTTGTTTTATGATTCATTCATAGTATAGCAAACCTATTGAATCTCGCTAGTCTAATCGCTCAATTAATCCGATTTTATCTGCTATTTTGTCGACAAACTGTTCATCATGTTCAATAAACAGTAAGGTCATCTCGTTTTCAACAATCATTTTCTCAACTTGCACCCTCGACAGAACATCCACAAAGTTTAATGGCTCATCCCATATATAGAGATGTGCATCTTCTGAAATGCTTTTAGCCAGTAACACTTTTTTCTTTTGACCTTCGCTGAAATCCTTTATATCCTTTTCGAATTGAATCTCATCAAAATCCAATTTTTTTAATGTTGATTTAAATATAGTTTCATCTAATCCCTCATTTTTTGCATAGGCCTTAAGTGTCCCAAATAAATGATCTGTCCCTTGAGGAATATAAGAAACTTTCATTTGAGATCCTAGGTTACATGTCCCGGAATGCTTGATGTTTTCACCAATGAGGAGTTTGATCAAACTTGACTTTCCACAACCATTTTTACCAACAACCGCCACTTTTTCTCCTTTTTTAACTGTTAGCGTAATGGGTTTACAGATTGCTACCTCTCCATAAACTATCGCAACATCATTGACTTCAAGGACCGTTTCCTTGAAGTAGCTAAGGGGTTTAATGATTAAGTCATCAGTCGTTTCAATGTCCTTTAACAATTTTGATTTTTCCTCAATCTCTTTTTCTTTTCTCGCCTCAATGGATTTAGCCCGTTTCATCATTTTGGCAGACTTATGACCAATATACCCCTTGGCTGCGCCACCGCCAATTTTGCTGGACTCAATCTGATCTGACCACCCTGCTGTCCTTAGAGAAGATTTTTCAAGTCGCTTGATATTCCTTTTCAGCCGCTCATTTTTGCCTAATTCAAACTGATCCTTATAGTCCTTGTTCTGTTGCCAAGATGTAAAAGTCCCCTTCTGAACGTCTATAGTCGTTTTATTGATGGACAGAATATGATCAACACATCTATCTACAAAGCTGATGTCATGAGAAACCAAGATAAATCCCTTTTTACGGTTTAAATACTTGCTCACCAGCTGTCGTCCGGCCAGGTCCAAATGATTTGTGGGCTCGTCTATGAGTAAAAAACGTTCCCCTCCTATAAAAAGTGTTGCTAGCAATACTTTGGTTTGTTCTCCGTAACTCAATGTGTTAAAGGGCTGATAAAGAACATCTTCAGATACCTGCAGCAGTGATAATTCCTTACATAATTCCCAGTATGCATAATCATTCCCTATGTTATCAATCACCTGAAGTGTCAATAATGTATTATCCTCGATAGCAAAGGGGAAATACTGGAATGGCATCGTCGTATCTATTCTGCCACAATAGGCATAAGCCCCAAGCAATAGTTTCAAAAATGTTGTTTTCCCCTTGCCATTTCTACCGATAAGTCCAAGTTTCCAGTCTGTATCCAATGAGATGGAAACGTCTTCAAATACATTGTCATAACTTCCGTCGTAACAAAATGTTAGATTTGTAATTTTTATTTGCGACATGTTACCTCCTAATATGTGAGCTGTTCTATGTGTCAAAAGTGCACAACAAAAACAAAACCACAAGAAAGCCCTTCATGACTTATCTTGTGGTTTACATACAGGTAAAATACCCTTTTCAAACGTAAAGGATACGCTTCGGTCTATAGATAAAGATAATGGATGAACTTTCTTGCGCGTACAACAAAATAAGCCTTTTGAAGGCGATTGTTGTACTATTCAATTAATCAAATTAGCAAGAAGTAATAATCATCCTTTTTTCTCCATTTCATATGTATTTTGGTAAAGTAACACACCTTACCTTATTTCAAATATATCATAATCCAACTAGTTGTCAAGTTATTATGCTTGACAGTTTTATGAGTATGCAATACAAAAACGTAAAGAACAGTGGAAGCCATTTCCACTGTTCTAAACATTTAAGGATTTTTAACTGATATATTGACGCCAAAAGACGTTAACAACTCCATATTTCTTGGTCATCCAAGATTTCTACATTTTCTCTAATTAATCCAATACGAGAAATATTCAATAGATGTTTGTAAGTAAAGTTTTCTGAAATTGAGTTATTGCCCCAGCTTCCACATCCAAGTGTCGTCGTAGGTGCGAAGCCATTGGTAAATGATCCCCCTGCAGTTGTTGATGAAGCTGCATTCACGACTAATCTAGATACTGATAATTCCTTTCCGACTGCTCTGATGTTCTCAAGTGTATTGGAATGGATGGCTGCACTATGGCCATTGCCTTCTAATTCCAAGTTTGTTTTAGCGATTCTAATGCCATCGTCGAATGTATCATACTTGAACGTTGACAATACTGGACACATCTTTTCACGACAGAAGAAATCATCTCTCCCAATACCGTCTGCTTCCACAAGTAATACTGTTGTATTCTTTGGAATCTTAAGTTCAGCCAATTCTGCTATACGCTCAACTGATTGTCCAACAATGTCTTTGTTCATATGTCCATCTACAAATAGTGTTTCACGTAGACGTCTTTTTTCTTCTTGATCTTTGATCAAGTAGCCACCTTGTCTATTAAAGGCGTTGATAACAGAATCGTAATCCTCTCTATGAGCGATTACTGTTTGTTCTCCCGAACAAATAATGCCGTTGTCAAAAGTTCTTCCGGCAACAATGCTCTTAGCCGCTTCCTCAAAGTCCGCGTCTCTGTCAACAATAACTTGAACATTTCCTGCACCAACGCCATATGCCGGCTTACCTGACGCATAAGCGGCTTTTACCATACCCATACCACCAGTTGCAACAACAACATCCGCTTCTTGCATCAATTGGTTTGTTCTGTCGATTGACGGTTCTTCAATGATTTGAATTAGGTTCTTAGGGGCACCTAATTTTTCAATACGTTCGTTGATGAGTTCAACTGTTTTGCTACTACAGCCCTTTGCTCTAGGATGTGGTGCAATGACAATTGAATTCCTTCCTTTCAGAGCGAACATTGCATTACACATTGGCGTAACAATAGGATTGGTTGTTGGTGTCACCGCCCCTACCACACCGATAGGCTTGGCAATTTCAATAATGTTTTTATCTAAATCTCTTGATATTTCATCAACAGATTTTTTATCTTTTAGGTCATGCCAGATAATTTTTGATTTCCCTTTATTTTTTGCTACCTTGTGTTCGTACACACCCATTCTGGTTTCATCTATAGCCATTTGTGCCAACATCTCAGCATTGTCATAAACAACTTTTCCAATTTCTCTTACAATACGATCTACTTGTTCCTGATTGAAACTCTCAAATTCTTTTTGTGCGATACGTCCCTTTTGAATCATCTCATTAATCATTTTTTATTCCTCCAAGTCATCACTATTTAAAATAAATTGCTGTATACACCTAAGATTTCATCACGCGTCAACGGTACATAGTTGTTCGCCAACAAACGTCCTTGTCCTTGTATAACACTATCTGTAAACAATTCTTTTTCTTCAGCTGTCATGCCATATGAACTTAATTTGTTCTTCGACAATAACTGGCCGAGTAGCTCTTCCACTTTTTCATATACGCTATCAGGCGTTGTATTCAGTAAAGCCGCTAATCGTTCGTTGACTTCCTTAATAGCACCTTCTGGATTTTTCTTTGTATAAAGCTTGAATACCTCAGTAAAGAATTGATAATTCGCTTCTCCATGAGGCACATGATACTTACCGCCTAATGGGTAAGATAAAGCATGTACGGCACCAACACCAGCATTTCCAAAGGCAATGCCTGCATAGTTGCTTGCTACCGCCATATCTTCCAAACGGTCAAATCGGTATTCCTCACCTTTATCAATAATATTCACGTAGATATCTATAATCGTTTCAATTGCCTTTAAACTAAACAATCTTGTATAATCGTTGGCTTTTGGAGATACATAGGATTCAATAGCATGAATCAATGCATCTATAGAGCTATACACATAAAACTTATACGGTAAGCCTTTTAACAGATTGGGAATCAAGACCGCGTGATCCGGTAACAGCTCATCTACAGCAAGTCCCATTTTTGTTTGTTTTGATTTTATTTCCGCAATTGTAATATTTGTTACTTCACTACCTGTTCCACATGTTGTTGGAACGGCAATCAATTCTTTTTCTTTAATAAGTGGCATGGTTTTTTCAAAAGCATGAACCACATCTTCCAAATCTTTTAACACAAGTACTTTTGCAATATCCAGTACTGTACCGCCGCCAATTGCGAATATTCGGTCGTAAGGTTGACCTTTTGCATCAGCTAGGATTGCATTCATCATTTCATCTGAAGGCTCTCCTGAACCATAGGTTTCCTGCATAATAAATCGCGCATCTAGATTCAACGGTTTCATAAACGGCTCATATAAAAAACCATGCGTTAAAATAAGATCCCTTTCACCAATTTCAAACTGTGTTGCAAAGTCATTAAACTCTTGATACTTATGTATCTTTGTTGCCACTTTTATTAATTCCATATGTTCATCCTCCAAATTAGCGAGCAATTATTTTGACACTCTATGGAATTGCAATTCCCTTGCCAACTCTTAAAAAACAGTCAAATTTTTAACAAAATATCTATGCAAGCGTTGAAAAAACACACTTTTAATATGTTATTCTATTAACCTGGGCCAATAAAAGCAAAAAAAAAAGAGAGCGTGTGTTGTTTTTGCAACAGCCTCTCTTTTGTTATATTTCTCTTAACCTTGTTATTTAAACAGGTTCAGCGTTTTTTGAAACGCGTTGTTATTTTGCAACGCGTTGATGTTTCACAACATCTTAAGCATAAAACCCTTAATTTGTTAAATTTTCTTCAATCTTTCGCTTCTTTCTTAGTAATGTAGAGGCATCCATCTTTAGTAATTTTGCTGCACCTCTGATACTGCCGCGCTCATTTATTGCATCTGTAATCATTTGATATTCCAACTTCATAACGGCATCTTTCAAACTCAATTTCTCCGCTACCAGTGATGCTGCATAAGGTTTATAAAATTCTGAAGGTAAACTTTCCACACCAATGACATCCAAAGCAGACATAACAAAAATTCGCTCAATCATATTACGTAGCTCTCGAATGTTCCCTGGCCACGAATAGGTATAAAACTGATCATAAACCTCTTTTGTAAAAGTTTTGTTTGACTCGTTTTTCTTGTTTAACTGCTTCAGGAAATGATCACTTAAAGGAACAATGTCACACGGTCTATCTCTTAACGGTGGAATATCAAGCGGCACAATACTTAACCGATAATATAGATCCGATCGGAACTCTCCATTCATTGCCATAGATAACAAGTCTTTATTGGTTGCGGCAATTACCCGCACATCGATCTTTTTTGTTTCAGTACTACCGACTCTTTGGACTTCTTGCTCTTGAAGAACTCTAAGTAATTTAGCCTGCATACTAAATGGCAGTTCCCCTATTTCATCCAAAAATACTGTCCCGTGGTCTGCTTCCTCGAAAAGACCTATTTTCCCTTCTGTATTCGCACCAGTAAAAGCGCCTTTTATATAACCAAAAAGTTCAGACTCGATTAAATTCTCAGGAATCGCACCACAATTAACCTTAATCAACTTTTCGTTGCATCTTTTGCTATTCTTATGTATATAATCTACTAATACTTCTTTACCGGCACCGGTTTCCCCTTTGATCAAAATTGTTGTATCATGTGTAGCAACACGCTTTGAACATTGTAATATCTTGATCATATCTGGGCTATTGGTAATCACATCGCCTTTTTCATTTAACCGCTCTTTTAACGCTTCCAGTTCTTTATTCACCAATTGTACTTTCTGTTCTTTCTCTTGTAACGCTTCCTTTAAATGCATCAGCTCCGTTACATCCCGAACATTGATGACCACCATTTCAATGTCGTTATTCATATCAAAGATCGGCGTCCCCGTTACGAGCAGTTTTTTCCCGCCGAGTAACTCCTGTTGGATAGTCGTTATTTCTTTGGTTTCCAGTACAATTTGACTGCAGGATTTTGAAATCAATCCTTTTTCAACAAGATAACCGACATGTCTATTCAATAATTCTTCACATTTTAATCCTGTAATACGCTCGTATGCTTTATTCACCATAGTTGTAATGCCATTGCCATCTGTGATATAGATTCCATCATAAGAGGACTCTAATACAGAATCCAATTTTTTGGTCAGTTTTTTCGCTTTATCTAATTCATCAATAACATCCATATATGATTGACACTGGGAATGATTACAATTACGGTCTATAAATTTAGGTCTTACATTCGCTCTATTTAGCATAAAAACGACTCCTCTTGTTATTATTTTAACAATTATATTTTAGTTAATGGGGACTACACAAGTAGACCCCATATATCTTGTTCATTATTGCCAATTTTATCTTAACACGCTACACTGTTTTGTCAACAAACCATGCATGCATCATTGTACGTGTCAACGATTTCTCATTCTCGTAAACAGTTGGCATTTCTTCTTTGGTTAGCCAACTACCTTCTTTTAACTCATTCGTATCCAGTTTTACCGTCGGATCGCCATCAAGTTCAGCAAAGAAACCAGTCATCAAGCCCCCAGTAATCCCCCATGGTTGGCTGCCATAGTAGCGAATGTTCTTGACCTTTAAGCCGACCTCTTCCATAACTTCACGTCTAACAGCCGCTTCCAATTCTTCGCCTATCTCCACAAATCCTGCCACAAGTGCATAACGTTCGTATTCAGCATGGGCATATTTGGTCAATAGTACGTGTTCGCCATTATGAATCAACACAATAACCACTGGACTGATTTGAGGATAACGCACCAAGTCACATGTTGGACAAACAAGGGCACGTTCAGAATCACGTCCTGTCATTTCATCACCACAACGGCCACAAAACTTATTTGTCGTAAGCCAATCCCGTACATGAGCAGCTGTATAACCTATGAATCCTACTTTTTCCTCGTATGTATCATATAAGGCACGTCTGCCAATTCGATGATAGCCATCAGTCAGTTCTGTCGTCTTCTCTCCTGAATACAGGTAATACACCTCTTCATCAACAGTGAATAAGTACTTTAAATCGTCGACATCAACATCTACTGTCTTTAAGACATCGGCATATCTTGGGAAGACAGAGTCTGAATCAGACAGCGCTTCTACTATAACAATATCTCGCCCTTCAATCAATACAACATAATCATTTTGTGCAGCAGGACGATTCTTATAATCGATGTTCATTCTATTTAAACCAATTTCTTGTATCATTTTATCATCTCACCTTCTCTTCTACAGTCAGATTATACCATAATGAGACTCTTAAATTAAGTGTGTAGAGGTAATTCCTGATTATACCGGATAACCCCTAAATAAAGAAGAGACTGGTTATTTTATCTAACCAGTCTCTTCTTTATTCTCATCTCTTTCGATTGGGATCTGAAACTCATATAACTGCTCCGATGCAACTTCAGTCAGTGTGCCACTGATTCTAAACTTTATGATGACATCTCCCACGACTCTATAGCCATCATCAACAAGACCATTCAACATATCTTCAATGGTCTGATGTAAGGTCTTCAAAGGTCCGCGCGATGTAAAACATGCAACTGTGCGCTCTGGAAATGACCTTAGTAACTCTTTATCTATGCCCACGGATTCCTCAATGAAGTATATTAGGTTGCTCTCTCCAAGAATACTGCCCTGTATAAAAGCATCTTTTGATACGATCAATCCATATGAATCCGTTCCTACAACGGGGTGAATGTTAATTAACTGGTTCTCCAGATCAGATGCCGTCCATTCAAAAGAAACCATATCTTTGATTATCGTTTCCATAAAAGCCACTGTTCTCCCAGTTTCTTTTCTTATGATATATTTCTCGCCTGCCTCTAAATCCATAGCGTCGGATAGATTACGAATTTTCTTGGATAAACTTTTCTCAAGTCGCTTCATTTCCTTGATGCGTTTAACCAGGTCAATGTGCTTATCGAATAAAAGGTCATGAGTTTGCTGTAACTGTTTATTATTAAAGAATACTTTCATCTCTTCTATGCTAAAGCCCAACGCCTTTAATTCAATAATGGTTGCAAGTTTACCTGACTGAAACACCGAATAATAGCGGTAGCCCGTCTCAGGATCCGTTTCGACAGGTTTTAACAAATCAACACGGTCATAATGCCTTAAAGCTTCAGTCGTCACATTCTTAAGTTTTGCAAACTCCCCAATGCGTAATTTATGTTTCATTATATTCTCCTCTACCATAGATTATTTCTCAATCAATACCAGATGATCATTGCCTACCTTATTGAAATAATTAAACACATTTCTTGATGCATCGTCCATCATATCGCTTCCTAGAATATGGACAGTCAGGCTGTAGCTATTACAAACAAGGCTGAGTAGACGGATAAAGGCATTTACGATTGCGACATCTTTAATGTTTTGTTCGTAGAACTGAGCTTCATTAACAATATCTTGAAAACCCAGTATCGTTGACTGAATTGCACCAAGACTCACAATTTCACTTTGTCTGAGTAGCTTCAGCACATCGTCTTCTACACTTTCAATAAGCTGCTCCACTACAGAGGACATCCAAAAAAACGGAATACCGCCCATACATTGTGTCTCGATTTCAAGAACTTGTCGCTGATTTACACGTCCCTGTTTCGGACTCTCCCCTATATGACAATTTATTTTATGTAAACTTTCCGACTCATTGATCGTATTTCGAAGCTGATTGTACTTTTCCCTTAATTCAGCAGATGGTGCAATCCCCAAATTCCCAGCTAATTCATTACTAAATTTATTATAATAGGTTATTGCTGTGGCTCTTGTGCCACACAACATATAAATATCTAGAATTTTGGCTACTAAGCGTTCATCATAAGGTTCAATTTCAAGTATTTCCTGCAACGTTTCAATGCATACATCATGCTTTTTCTCACTTTCATAAAGTTCCGCCAATCGCTTTAATATTTTAACTTTTCTTCTTTCAAAATTGATACGCTCAAAAATAATCAACTCATTGAATTCTTCACACTTATTAAAATAATACCCCTCTAGGAAATCCCCCTGAAACAACTCCTTTAGCCTCAATAAGGTGTCAATAGAGTCATTGGGACTCGGTGTGAAATTCATGGTTTCCAGTATATCGGATGAATAACTGTATGCCTGATTCACCGCACAGCATTCCTTATCCACATAGAGAAATGCATTGTCGTCACTGTCTGGCGGCACACTTTTTTTGATCAGCCACAAGTTATATCTCAAGTTGTATCTTGCCGCATCATCATTACTATCAGGCCATAAATAACCGATGATTTTTTCACGACTCAAGTATCTATTTTCATTTAAAATCAACAAGGAGATAAGTGCAAATGCTTTGGCGCCAAGTTGATTGTTAACTGTTTTACCGCTATATTCAATTCTTGATTTTCCTAAAAAATGAATGGTTAACATCCTAAAACTCCTTATCACTCAGCAATTTTATTGTATAATACTTCTCCAGATTTAATTGTAGCCAATACTTTAATCGTTTTGATTGTATCCTTAGGAACGCCAAAAATATCCTGATCCATTATGACAACGTCAGCCAATTTCCCAACTGATAGAGTTCCTTTTTTATCCTCTTCAAGAATTGCATAGGCACCATTACAAGTAAACATCTTAATTGCTTCGTAAAGTGGTACGCGATGCTCTTTTACCGGATGATTGACAGCAGCGTGAATTCCCAGCAATGGGCACGGATCCGTAATGTCACTATCAGATCCACCACAGATCATGACGTCATTATCAATAATCTCCCTAAAGGGATTTGTACGTGTATAGTGTTTGCCTAAGCGTTTTTCATACATTTTGTCAGGACCACCCCAATACAGCTCATAAGTTGGTTGCATTGAGAAAATGATGCCCAATTCTTTTGCTTTTTTTATCTGCTTGCTACTTGGCAACTCTACATGTTCAAGTCTGTGGCGCAACCCGGTGATGCCCGTTTGATAAACTGCATACTCATGGGCATCGAGAGCGACTTGAATCGCTCTATCACCAATTGTGTAAAGTGCCAATTGAAGATTTTTCTTATAACAGTCCAAAACAAATTCATTAAGGTCCTGCTGAGATAAAAACAAGCTACCCATTTTTCCTGGGCAATCAGCATACTCAAACGAAAGTGCCGCATTCCACGAACGCATTGTCCCATCGACAAACAAACTCCCACCAACCCTCTTGAGCCCCATATCAATTATCTTTTGAGTATCTAGGCTTTGATAGAATAGTGGCATGTCTATAGGAAAATACTCACTGTTTTCATAGATAAAGTCAGCATCTTTATCACTGAACATAAATCCGCCTTCCATGGCATTAACAGTGGTAATACCATTGCTAAGCAATCGTTCCATAATCCCCGAAATTGCTTCTCGCCTGTCATGGTTGGAAATGCTCTTCAGTATGTTCGCTCTTAAAATAGCATTGGCATTTTTATAAAATACGCCTGTCGGCATTTCTTTTGCATCCATCTCAACACCTTCAGAAGTAAATGGAATCTTAAAATAAAGCATTGCATAGGTGTTTAGAACACTGACTTGATATTCAACAGAATTCAACCAAACAGGCATACTATCGCAAAATTTATCCAGTAGTGCCCGAGTCGGCAATTCCTTTTCTTCAAACTGGTCTGCCGTAATTTTAATTCCCCGAATATAGCCGTTCTTATTATTTATGGACTCTACTTGGATACGCTCACCCAACTCTTGGTGGGTCTTAAGGTCACATAAATCCAGACTCACTGAATTCAGTGCAGTTTGAACCACGTGAAAATGACTGTCTATAAATCCTGGTAAAACAGTTTTTCCTGTAGCATCAAGAACGACCGTATCCCTTCCTGAATAAGTCTCATAAGTCTCTCCACTTCCAATAGCCATAATTTCCGTTCCTTTTATCGCTATCCAATTTATATGTTCCTTATCATCCATCGTCAAACATTGACCATTAATAATTAGAATATCTGCGTCCATAATAGACCTCCTAAAATATTATTCTACACTGTACACCTGTCTCCCTGCGATGAATGTCTTTTCAACTGAGCTATTCAACAGTTCTGTGGCAGTCATCGTAAACGGATCCCGGTCTAATACAACCAAGTCCGCAAATTTCCCAACTTCTATAGTACCCAAGACCTCCTGTTGCCCTGTTGCATAGTGAGGATTTTTTGTAAACAGACTGATGGCTTCATACATAGATAGACATTCACCTGATAAAAAACCACCTTGTGGATGTCCTTGCATATCTGTCCTAGCAACGGCTGCAAATATACCTTTCATAGGATCATAACTTTCCACCGGACAATCCGATCCGCCAGTTTGTATAAAGCCTTCATCAACAAATTTTTTCCAACAATAAGAATTTTTCAGACGTTCGGGTCCAATGCGGTCCTCTATCCAATGTAAATCAGTACACAGGAAGACTGGTTGAATATCCAGTACTAACGGCAACCCTTTCATCCGTTTCATCAACTCATCGTTTATCATCTGTACATGAATAATTCTAAAGGGCAAACGACCAGTCGAATCCACTTGCTCAAGACATCTTTCAATCGCCGTCAGCGTCATCTCCAACGCAGCATCACCAATAGCATGAATTGCAGGTTGAAGTCCCTTTTTATAGGCAATCAATACTTTCTCATCAAGTGTTTCCTGGGAACATACGACAAATCCCCGGTTATCCGGATCATCCGTATAGGCTTCTTTTAATGCAGCTGACCTTGAGCCTAGAGAACCGTCTGTAAACAATTTATAGGCCCCTTGTTGAACCAGTCTATATGGATTTGACAGTTCATTAACTGACAGGTCTTCTTTGTCAAATAACTCATCCATGCAAACAGTCACACGAACTGGTAACTCTCCACATTCTTGAAATTCTCTATAAAGTTCAATGTCTTCGTCATAACGCCATATTTTTGCAGCATAGGTGTGAATCGTCGTAATACCTTTTGAGGACATATCATAAAATACGTCTTTCATAATACGTCTTTTGACAGTCTCCTCTGCTAAAGGATCTGGCATAACTTCGTCAAAGACTTTTGTTGACTGTTCTCTTATTATCCCATTGGGACAACCCAATGAATCGACTTCAACGATGCCACCTTCACCTGGATCATAGCCTTTGGTAACGCCAACGGTTTCCAGTGCCTTTGTATTGGCCACAACTGCATGAAGACAACATCGCTTAATCACAATCGGATGTTTAGTGCTGACTTTATCCAAATCCACCTTGGTCGGAAACCGATTTTCGATAAACTTGCTTTGGTCAAAATTCACCCCTTTGATCCAGTTCCCTTCAGGTGTTTCTAAAGATTTCTTCTTCAATATATGTATCATTTCATCCATGCTTCGGACCCCTTGCAAATCGACAAGGGCTAGATTCTGACAATGGGCATACATGTGCATGTGGGCATCGGCCATGCCAGGAATGACTGTTCTTCCTTTTAAATCTATTGTCTTCTTAGCTCTATATTCTCTTGCAGCTGCATTGCTCCCTGCAAATACAATTAAACCATCTTTCATACCAATTGCTTCAACAGCCTCACCTTCAGCTGCCATTGTATAACAAACACCATTTTGTAATAAAGTATCAAGTATCATTGTTATTCCTCCATGCATTGATCTAATAAGCGAACCGACCATCGAGATCGGATTCCCTCTTAACGCAAGCAAACCACTTGCGCAGGAAATAAAAGCAAGTCGCATCAAGCAACTATGCACTTTACTCATTATCATCAAAAACTCGACCTGAATAGAAAAGGGAAGACGACGTCTCCCCTTCCATTAACATTATACACTATATATATTTCTCGTAACTATATGTGATTAATCTAACCACATAATACTTTTTCTAGATATGCATAAACCACTTCTGCTGTTTTTGCGACTGATTCCAAGGTCACATATTCATCACTGCCATGAAAATTCTGCCCTTCTGCACCGAATATAATGGCAGGTGCATTTAAACGGGAACCTAAATAATTGAAATCACCAATACTTTGGAAATATGACTTGCTTGGTTCAGTTCCACACACTTCACTGACCGTTTCAATGAAATCCTTGGCATATGGTTCTTCACCGGTGATCGTGTATGGCATAAATCCTTTTGATCCTTCGGATGGCGCGTCTCTAAATGAGATCTTGTAATCACACGTTACGCCAGCACGTCCAATAGCCTTTTCTATTTCCGCTGTTATTGTCTCCTCATTCTCGCCAACAACGATATGCCAAAATAATTTAACCTGTGCGTAATCTGGCACACTACACGCGCCACCGTCACAGTTGACAGCAACCACACATAAATCACCTGTGCCTAAGTGAATATCTTCCACATACTCAACATTATTGAGCTCACATATCACTTGTGATGCAGCTTCAGCGGCATTGACCCCTAAGTGTGGCGTCGCTGCATGGGCAGAGGTACCGAAGAACTCAATATCAAGACCATAGCCACCTCTTGCTCCTAAGCATATATCTGGAAAAGGCTTACCAGTAAATCCGGCACTTGGCTCAGTAATAATAGAAATATCTACATCATCCAAGTAGCCTTCTTCAATAAGGGCATTTGTACCCATGCCATAGGGACCTTCCTCAACTGACACATAAGTAGAGATGATTTTCCCTGCAAAAGATTTGTTGTTTTTCGCAAATGCTTTTAATGCAACCATTGTCGCCGCACAACCAGATTTCATGTCAAGTGTTCCAAGACCGTATAACTTGTCATCTTGGATTTCTCCTCGATGATCTTTGGTCCAGCCATTACATAATTTAACTGTATCTAGGTGACCATTTAGACATATTGTCGGCCCAGGTCTACCACCTGTCATTTCAACGATAACGTTCTGACCTTTGAACCCTGTGACTTTTTCTTCATGGTAATGATGTGTCGTTGATTGAATGTCATTGTCCACAAACCACCTTGCAACATAGTCCATTATTGGAACTTCTTCAAAATAGGGGCTTTCAATCCCGACTAAAGACATCAATACATCTGTCGTTTCTTCTTTTGTGATTTTATACATGTTGTCATCCCCTTCTATGCCGATTGTTCGCTTAACTTAGAAGGTTCCTCCTTCCAGATGAATTTCCCTGTCATTGCATATGTTATTCCTACAACTGGTGTTAGGTAACATAAGAATGCATACGGTAAATATTCTAATGTGTTCACTCCTAATGCACCCGCAAAGAAGACACCACAAAGTCCCCAAGGTACAAGTGGCGATGTTACTGTCCCTGCATCCTCACAAGTTCTTGAGGCAACATCAAGACGAATGTTTAATTTTTTGTATGCGGGTAAATACATTCTTCCCGGTATAATTATAGCCACGTACTGGCTGGCTGATATAACATTAATTAGGATTGATGATAGAATGTGTGTAACGATTAAGTTGCTCGAACGTTTCGTTACAGCCGCCATTTTTTCGATCAAAGCTTCAAGTGTTCCGGTAATTTCTAAGATTCCACCATATGAAAGTCCTAAATACCCAAGCGATACGGTCCACATCATCGATTGAATCCCGCCACGGTTAAGCAATTTGTCAACTGCAGCAACACCTGTATCAATTGAGAATCCATAATTCATAAACGACATCATCTCTAAAATCGTATGTCCTTGGAATACAATCGCAAGAACCATGGCGATTAATGCCGCTGTAACCATCGCTGCAATAGCATGTACCTTCTTGATAGCCATAACGATTACTGCAACAAGAGGAATTAAGCTAATTAAAACATGCATTGGTGTGATGTTGAAATTACCCTGGATACCTGATAAAATAGCGTCTACAGCAGTTGTATCAATTGAACTTGCACTGTATCTCATTCCCATGATGCCATATAGCACTAAGGCAATAAGGAATGCAGGCACTGTTGTATACATCATGCTCTTGATATGATCAAATAAATTGGTTTCGCATACGCCTGCTGCAAGATTTGTCGAATCCGATAATGGTGACAGCTTATCGCCGATAACAGCGCCCGAAATAACTGCACCTGCCGTCAATGCTGGTGGGATACCGAGACCCACACTGATACCCATAAATGCAACACCAAATGTTCCACCTGTTGTCCAACTACTACCTGTCGCAAGTGACGAAACCCCACAAATAAGTGCTGCCGTCAATAAAAACACAGATGGATTGATAATTCGTAGACCATAATAAATAAGTGCTGGAATTGTCCCTGCTGCAATAAATGTTGGAATCAACATCCCAATAAACATAAGAATCAACATAGGAACTGTTGCAATTTTACATCCGTGCATGATCCCTTCCTCAATGGCACGCCACTTCGTTCCTGTTGCCATCAACAGAATCGTTGCAAAAGCAGTTGAGAATACAAGTGTTAAATGAATATCTGGACTACCAGCCACCAACACTTGTGCAATAATAATGACAAATAAAAACGCTACAATCAATAGTGCAATGCCAAATGATGGTTTTTTTGAACTATTACTCATAAAAACTACCCCCTTTTATTTTCTGATACCACTATATAAAAGAACTGTTGCTTTTTTGTATGAAAAAATGTTTTAATTTTTAATTATTCAGAAAACGCTGTTTTTAATATAAACACTTTTTAAACAGTTGTAAAGATTGTCTTCTATTTGAAAAAAAGCTGATATGTATTTCTACAATATCAGCGTTCATGTCTTTCTGTACTTATAATCTCAATCAATGTCCCTCTTGTTTTCGAGTACTCCGTAAAATTCTCAAATGCGTTTTCTAAACGCCAACATTTTCTATAAGAGTAATCTTTTTATGTTCTGTATATTTTTATGATTTAATTAATATTTAAAATCTTTTTGAATCCCTTCCAATACTTTAGGATTTTCTATGATTTCAATACTGGCACTTACAAATCCTTGTATAACCTTTTTCATTTGTTCGATGGCAAAAGGCCTTTGTGTTGCCTCTGCAAAGGCTTTTGTGTGCCCAGCCACAGAGGTGTCAACAATAGCAAACATTGGATGTACTGTTGGACATACATGACTGACATTCCCAGCATCGGCAGAACCTAATGATGCTCTGTCGCCATCAATATCTTTAATCCCCGATGCCCTAAAATGCTTATCAACTAATTCGATTAACGAATTGTTAGGGACCATGTTATCGTAGCTTTTCTCATAGTTTCTGATATTGACTGTAGCCCCTGTTGAAAGTGCAGCACCCTTGGCACAGTTTTTCACTTTATCAACCACCTCTTTAAGGTAGGTTTTAGTCGTTGCTCTTACATAAAACTGAGCCACTGCTCTTTCAGGCACAATATTGGCTGCTATCCCCCCCTCTGTAATGACACCATGGATTCGTGTCGAAGATATTAGATGTTCCCTTAATGCATTAATACTGTTGAACATACCAATAACACCATCCAGTGCATTGATCCCTTTTTCTGGACTTGCCGCTGCATGAGCCGCTTTACCGATGAATTCAAATTCTATTGCATCCATGGCCAAACAGTCAATGCCAATAACTGTTTGATTTGCAGGATGGGCTATAAAGGCAACATCCACATCCTCAAACACCCCTGCTTCCACCATGTCAACTTTGGCACCATCAATTTCCTCAGCCGGTGTGCCTAAAACAATTACAGTGCCACCAAGATCCTGAATGATCTTCGACAGTACTATTCCTGCACCTACACTTGTGGTTGCAATCATATTATGCCCACACCCATGACCTATTTCTGGAAGCGCATCATATTCTGCCATAAAAACAATGGTAGGGCCAGGTTTGTCCGATTTGATTGTCCCACGGAAAGCGGTTTCCATACCTAAGAACTTTTCCTCAAGTTGAAAATCGTGGTCCTTAAGTAGGGCCGTTATGTAGTTATATGCTTTTACCTCACAATTGCCTAACTCTGGATTTTCATAAATATACTGATTCATATCGATTAACTTCTGTTCCAATTCTGATAAATGACTTGCGATCTTATTCATAAATTCCACCCTTTACTGTTTGATATATTGTTTAACAGTATAGAGTATTTATGCGTTCGTTTCAATAGTTATTCGCTTTTAACCTCATGGGTTCTAAATTGTATCTGCACTTATACAACAGATGAATCTTCTATCAAATACGCAATGCCTGCTTCGTTTTCGCACGGCAAGCAACACTCACAATCAAACACGCACTGCAAGCAATGCCTGCTTCGTTTTCGCACGGCAAGCAATGTTCACAATCAAACACGCACGGCAAGCAATGCCTGCTTCGTTTTCGCACTGCAAGCAACACTACGTGTTGCTTGGCTCGCGTTGGCGAGCCTAATACATAAAAAAATATATAAGGGAGCAGGTGACTCCAGTCACCTGCTCCCTTATATATTTTTTTATGTGCTGTGCTTTTTTTATCGCGTAAAAAAAGAACCGCAGCTACGGTCGCTACGATTCTGTGACATATTCGTTCAAGACCATTATATCATAAAATCGTAAGATTTTTAGGAAATCTTACAATTATTTGTATTTTTACATTTTTTTATCGGTATGACAAAGAAACCGTCTTCTTCGCTGCCGAATACCTTTATTTCTGCTCTATCCGTATAGACTGAGTATAATCCATAAGCACATAAAAATGCATCCACTTTGTCTTCAATATGTTTGTGGTTCTTCTTGTCGAATGCTTCTACTTCTACACCCAAGGGGCGAATTCTCTCAAGTAACCTCATCATTTGGTGTTTTGTCTCTTCATAAGGTATTTTATTTTTTACTTTGTATTTAACGGGATGCAATTCTGGAAACAAGCCTAGACAGATTCCGGACGGGAATGTTTCAACGATTACCGAATGTTCGTTATCAAAGGTTGATGACGATTTCACAGAGGGTATTGCATCCATAATTTTATTCATCAGGACTTCACCGCGGATAACACCAAAATTTCTGAGAAGAAATCCTCTGCTGGCCACAAAAAGTGACAGATGATGTCCATGAATTTTGTAGCGCATAAACGCCCTTTCGGCAGCACGTGATCCTTTTTCATTATTGACGATAAGCGGTGCGTCAATACCAATATACATCTTGTCATCGCCGCAATGGCGTTTGATGATTTCTACGATGTCATCATCACTATAAACTGCAGATTCAAAATACTCTACCGCGCCCTCATCATCAATAATGCATAGTCCAGTTTCATTTTTATATGTCCACGCCAAGTCTATTCCAATAAATTTCATCCATCTATTCCTTTTGTGACTAACGCTTCAACGTAGGTTTTTACGGACAACATCATCTTATAATGACCTTCTTCATTGGGATGACACCCATCATCTAGATAATCAGCCATTGTAAGATTCTCTCCAAATTCAATTATCGGTAATCCATCCTCAACAACAAATAATCTGATCTCGTTACGCATATGTTCAATGCGTCTCCCAAGAGCCAGCTCTCTTTCCGTTTGATTGGATGGTGACAACAATTCCACGTAATAAGCTGTTGGAATGCCAATAATCGCTTGAATACCATGATGTCTTGCATAACGCGTCATGGCTAATATATTACTCTTGATCGTTTCAATCGTTACACCAACCATCATGTCATTCGTACCACCCATGATAAGGACATGACTTGGTTCATGATCCAGAACCATAGCCTTGAATCGTGCAAGCATGCCGCCGGTTGTATCACCACATATACCGCTATTGATCACTTCAATTTTTACTGTCTCCGATAATACATCCGTCCAACGTCTAGATAGATTCATTTGATATCCTTCAGTTAAACTATCACCAATACATACTATTTTCATAAACTCACGTCTTCTTTCTGAATATCTTCAATACAATTCATACACAACTTAATCCCTTTAAATTCTACTAAATTTGAGAGTTCATTGCAAAACGTGCAACCAGGTGTGTATTTCCTGAAAATCAATGTATCTTCATCCGTAAATATTTCCAACGCATCGTTTTTATCGAAATTAATAGTTCTTCTAATTTCCTTTGGAAACACTATACGACCTACTGCGTCTAGCTTTCTAACCATACCTGTTGAAACCATATTAACCTCCTACCATATATTAACGCTGTGTATAATATTCAATTATTACATTTTTTTACAGTCTATCATTATAACGATAAGTGGTCAACAGTATAACGTTGAAAAATACACAATTATATGTGATACCATTTTACTATAAACACGAGGTGGTTACATGAATATTGGTCAATTAATTAGAGAAGAACGACATAAACAAGATATCAGTGGGAATAAACTTGCGCAAAAAGCTAACATCAGTCAATCTGGACTGAGTGCTATTGAACGTGGTGAACAGGATCCTACTTTTTATATGGTTGAAAAAATATGTTCTGCCCTCAATACAACAGTACAGGACTTGATTATAAAAGAAAACACTACAGAAGAAAGCATTGACCTAGAAAAGGAATTATTGGATTTACGTAGTGCCCTCATCAAAAAGGACATAACCTTTAGAAAGACACCGCTTGAGAACCATGAGATAATCGTCATCAAGCATGCCATTGATATGTTACTTTCGTCGATACGTGAAATGCATGAAAAAGATAAAAAGAAGACTACAACTTATTAAAAAGGGAGCTGTTTTATATAAAACAGCTCCTTTTATGTTTGACATGTTAGAACATCAAGCCCATTTACCTCGTAAGATCATAATCCGTTACTTGATAGACGTAATAGTTCAACCAGTTGGAGAAAAGCAGATTCGCATGAGAGCGCCATCTGTTTTGTGGCGGATTCTCAGGATTGTCTTCAGGATAATAATTGCATGGCACGTCAATATCCAGTCCTCTGTCACGATCCCTAGAGTATTCTAAATGTAGGGTACTATCATCGTACTCCGAATGACCAGTCACAAAAATCTGGCTGAAATCATCTCTGGCTGCGATATAAACCCCTGCTTCATTCGAATAGGACAATACCTTTAAAGATTCCACGCTTTCAATATCCTCTATTCTCGTTTCTGTATGTCGGCTATGGGGTGCTAAAAACACTTCATCGAATCCTCTTAAGAGCGGATACCGATTGCTTGTAATCATATGCTCAAACACACCAAACTTCTTTTCTTCTAGCGGGTACTTAGGCACATCATAGAAGTGATATAAGCCTGCTTGCGCACCCCAGCAAATGAACATGGTCGACGTCACATTTGTTTGAGAGTAATCCATTATTTCCTGTAATTCTGTCCAATAAGTTACCTCGTGAAAGTCTAGATTTTCAATTGGTGCCCCGGTAATAATCATCCCATCAAACCGCTGGTGTTTAACATCTTCAAAGGTCTTGTAAAAGGTTTCAAGATGGTTGGCATCAGTATTCTTGCTTTCATGTGATTTCGGATGAATAAAAGTAACGTCTACTTGAATCAAGCTGTTTCCAATCAATCGTAGCAGCTGTGTTTCTGTCACGATTTTCAAAGGCATCAAATTCAATACTAAAATTTTAAGTGGACGAATATCCTGATGCACCGCTCTTTCATCAGTCATCAAAAACAATCCCTCGTCCGTCAATGTCTTATAAGCTGGAAAGCTTTTGGGTACTACTACTGGCATATGATTCCCCCTACTCTACTCGAAGCGCTTGATCGAAATCCGCCTTAATATCTTCGATGTCTTCTATTCCGACAGACACTCTAATTAAATCCGGTGAGACACCTGAAGCAATCTGTTCTTCTTCTGTCAACTGGGAATGGGTTGTGCTGCCTGGATGAATCACAAGGGTTCTCGTATCCCCTAGATTTGCAACAAGTCCTGCCAATTCAACATTGTTGATGAATTTCCGACCTGCTTCAAGGCCACCTTTGACACCGAACGTCAGCATACCGCTAACACCTTTTGGTAAATATTTTTGAGCCCGTTCGTATGAAGGGTGAGATTTAAGACCAGGATAGGACACCCACTCCACTGACTCATGTGACTCTAAATACTCAGCCAAAGCCAAGGCATTTTGAGAATGTCGCTCCATACGCAAATGTAATGTTTCAAGTCCTGTATGCAACAAGAATGAGTTGAATGGACTTATTGTCGACCCAAGGTCTCTAAGTAATTGAACCCTCGCTTTTACAATATAACTAAGGGATCCAAAAGCCTCGACGTACTTAACGCCATGATAACTCGGATCAGGCTCCACTAGACACGGAAACTTGTCCGCAGTCCATTCAAAGTTACCTGAATCAATGATAAGACCACCCATGCTATTGCCATGACCACCGATATATTTCGTCGCAGAATATACGACAATGTCCGCACCATGATCAAAAGGTTTTAATAAATACGGTGTCGCAAATGTATTATCAATCATAAGGGGCACACCTGCCAGTTTTGCAAAGCTAGCGAATTTTTCAAAATCCAAGACATTTAATCCTGGGTTTCCAATAGATTCTGCATAAATCACTTTTGTATTCGGTCGAATCGCTTTTTCAAGTTCTTCTAAAGGCGCCTCAGGATCTACAAAAGTTGTTTCGATACCTAATTTCTTAAACGTATGGGCAAATAAGGTATGGGTGCCACCATACAAGGTACTTGCTGATATGACGTGATCACCTGCAGTACAGATATTCCATATACCTAAACTTATAGCCGCTTGACCTGATGCTGTCGACAGTGCGCCAACACCACCTTCCAGCAAAGTTGCCTTTTCCTCAAATAAAGAATTGGTCGGATTGTTTAGGCGTGTATATATATTTCCAAACTCCTTCAAGTCAAATAAAGCTGCCGCACGGTCAGCATCTCCTAAATCGTATGCTGTCGACTGATACAGTGGTATCGTCCCAGCCCCTGTTGCATCCGCCTTATAACTGCCTTGAACTGCCAATGTGCCTAATCCATACCCTTTTAATTTTTCACTCATATTCTTTCTCCTTAAATTTTATTTACACGATGATCGAACAGAGCCAAAAACTTGAAAGACTTCACTCAAGATGAGTGAAGTCTATATCGTCTTCTTAACTCATCTTCCAGTTTAATTAACTGTCGGATTTAGCACCTTACTTGCGCAGGTTGCTGAGACTTCATCGGGCCGTTCCCTCAGTCTCTCTGGATGAGATCATATGTATTTCTACAAAGTATAATGGATTAAAGTAATCCTGTCAACATTTTATTTCGTACATTTTGCATTGCATCAATGTACTTTGTTACTTCTTCTGGTAACGGCAGATTTTTAAACTGACTCATGCGAACATTGTATAAACTGGCACTTCCAATTATTGAGTACTGTTCATTAATTGCAACCATTTCTTCAATCGTCTTTCTATGCATCTCAGTAGGCAAGCCCTCTTCAATGATATCATTTTCTATGGCATCCAATATATCAACAATAATGTAAGGGTCTACTGAATAGGCTTCATTCAAGTCCTCATAATCTGCAATACTATTGCTTATCGTATATATGTCGCTTCTTATGCGTCCAAAATGGTTAAGAAACTCTTTCTTATCGTAGTCCTTGACATGTTTTGTCATCAAACACTGTATATCACCTATTTGACTGTGCATCAACCGCCATTCATCCGAAAAATTATGCACAATAAAATGTCGTGTATCAAGACGCATTGTACGATAATCATCAAGGAACTTTGCAGACACCAACAATGCAGCACTTAATACACCAATTGCTATTTTTTTCTTCATTCTTTCTCCAATTCCGTCATATCCATAAGTCTTTGAACTCTCTTTTCTGGATGCGGATGGCTTTCAAAATATGACACGATATGACTACTATCATAATCCTCCGATAGATAATTGAAAAAATCTATGCCACCATCATAAGAGCCATAAGAATCATAAATCAATGCTGCGCCATAAACATCCGCTCTTAACTCATCAACTTGAGAAAATTTTGTTTCAGTTTTTGATAAAACATCTAAAAACGCTGTCGCTAACGATCCATCTGAACCAGTCAACGTATTCACCATAGTATAAAGAACAAACAATCGTCCGTAACTCTTGATATGATCCCTGTTTTCAAAGTGTCCAAGTTCGTGACCAAGGGCAAAGGCAATCATTTCTTCATCGGTAATTTCTTCAACAAAACCAGTCGTAACACCAACGATATTGCCTGGAATAGCAAATGCATTCAACTCCGGTTCTTCAAGAATCATAATCGTATAAGTAGCAGCGACTTCTTCGCCAACCAACTCGACTAAAATATCCTTATAGCTATTGACCGTTTTGCAATCATTAGCAACCGTCCACTCATTTAAAATAGCCGATCCCATTTTCAGTTCCAATGACATGGGAATTTTAGGCGCCAGTATATTTACAAGTACACCCAATACAACATATATAGTCACAAAGGTAACGCTCAATCCTAAAAATAATTGAACGGCTCTTTTTAGCGGTGATACTTTCGAAACATTGACCGTCGCATCCGGTTGCCTATAATCCAGTTTCATTTTTTACAACCTTCACAGCCGTTCCATAAGCAAGAACTTCAACGCTCCCCACACCATTTTTACTATTGGCAGCATTCCCTATAGTACTCGTTTCAACTCTTAAATTGATGATGTAATCATAGCCTCTTGACTCTTCTTTTAGCCTCAAGATAGCTTCTCTTCTCGCCCTATCCACTAAAGATTCATAGGAAATAACTTTTCCACCAACGATATTGATCAGTTGTGCCAAAATACGCTTAAAATAGTCAATCGATATAACCACACTACCATTGACTAATCGACTATTTGTCGCATCCATATTTTGAGGCAATTTTGAAATCGTCACGATAGGCAAATCCGCCATTTCACTTTCCCTTTTTTCAATCGACCTGTAATGATTCTTTTCAGCTGCTGATCCAGCCAAATACCCTAGCACTATCAGTCCTATAAATACTATCAAATTCATAATGGACCTACTTAACTAATACAGCTGTGCCGTATACATACAATTCCGATGCCCCTTGTGCAACTGATGATGTAGCAAATCGAATATTCACAACACCATTAGCACCCATAGATTTTGCCTGTTGAACCATTCTTTCCGTTGCTTCTTGACGAGATTCTTGTAATAAATCCGTGTAACCACGTAGCTCACCGCCAACAATATTCTTAAGACCTGCCATAATGTCTTTTCCGACATGTTTCGCACGTACTGTACTCCCTGATACAACACCATACATTTCAACGATTTCTTTGCCCGGAATAGATTCCGTATTCACTAAATACATAATAAAACTCCTCCATAATTAATTCATTTTACAACATCTTCAATTATACCCTTAATACACATCTAAAAGATTAAGAAACTATTAAAGTATCCGTTACTCAACCTTAAGGCGAGGACTGGCGTGCCTTATAATATCAAACAGCGGCGAATAGTCCGTCTCATACACATCCAGCCAAGCACTTTCGCTTTCCCTATCAATAATCACCGGCATTCGGTCATGGACATGCTTTATATCTTCACTCGCCGCCTTGGTTAAGATTGTAACAGCCCAGTACAGTTGGCCGTTCTTATCTTGAAATCTGTCATACAAGCCCGCAAGTGAGATGATTTCTCGTTCTTTTACTTCTATCGTTCTTTTTACTTTTTTAATCTTACCAGTTGACTCTTCTGTTTTCTCCCATTCATAGTAGCCGGAAGCCGGAATCAGACATCGTCGCCTGAAAAATGCCTCACTAAAGGTTTTCTTTTCTGCAACTGTTTCTGAGCGGGCATTGATAATTAGTTTATCCATGTAAGACGGAGCGAAGCCCCATTTCATCAGATGTATCGTCCTATCCACCTCTTTGCCCCTATGGACCACAGGAATTGAATCCGACGGGAAAATTTCTCTTGGTTCATATTCCAAGGTCGGTTTATCTTTGACATGCTCAAAATAGTATTTCAGAACATCCCGAATACTCGCTCTTAAAAAATATCGTCCACACATGCGACCACCCCTCTATGTATTTATATCATACCACCAAACACTGCCATAGAAACATGTGTTGCTGAACTGTGATCTATCGGATGCCCTTTTAACGCAAGTAAAGCATTTACATACACAAAAAAAGCCACACCCAATTCATATGAGTGTGGTCTTACTTATAGTTCACTTACCAAAGCACAATTATCTACTGGATTCACTTTTACCAAGTACATCACCAGTAAAACCGTCATTGACTCCGCTACAGGGATGGTCATCCAAACACCTGTCAAACCGAAAAGCATCGGCCATACATTGATTCCTATCACAATCCATAGAATGCCTCTACTAAAGGCAATCACAGCAGATTCTTTCGCACCACCTATTGATGTAAAATACACCGAATAAATGATATTGAAGCTATTTACCAAAAATGCAAATGCATACACCGTGGCACCACCTCTGGCTATTTGAACGACCTCCTCTGCATCAGCAAACATGCCTGCAAGGCTTTCACCGCCAAGTAGTAATACGGAGAACAGTATACATCCAATAATAAAGCCACCAATTATCGCTAGGCGCATAACCGATTTTACCCGATTATACTTCTGATGACCATAATTGTAACTGACAATTGGACTGATACCATCAGCGATACCAAAAATGACACTTGTACCAAAAGTCACCACAAAGCTGATTGTCGTAAACGCTGCAACGCCATTTGGTCCTATACGTCGCATAAATTCCAAATTAAAGAGATAAATGGCAAGAGCTGTTGAAGCAGATCCAATACCTTCCGATGAGCCATTATACATCATTGGTACTATCGTCCTTGTATCGAAATGACCCGCAAACACATTAATGGTGTGCTCCCTATTTAACATCGGTCGAACAGTTACTAAAAATCCAGACATCATGGCCAAGCCGGTTGCCAGCGCAGCACCTTTGACACCAAATCTCAAGTACTTGATCAACAACATACTCATCGTCGTATTCACCAGTAGCATTGACAAAGTTGCATGTAAGTACAGTTGCGGCTTACCTACAATACGGTCTGCAAAACCCGTTAAAATCATCAATGGATGAAATGCGATAAACAGGGAGAATGTCCTTAAGTAAAGCACAACACCATCCATCAATACATCATTAGCCCCTAACCACTTTGCCAGCAAGGGGGCATTAACAAAGCCAAAAACTCCATAACAAGTGGCAAAACCAATAATAATCAGCAATGCTGTCTTAAAGGTATTTTGTGCGATCCTTTGATCACCAGATCCAAGATTTCTACCGATGATACTCAGAGCACCAAAAGCGATTACAAAACTAACCGCCATTGCAAACTGCACAAAGGGATTGACGATGTTCACTGTTGCAAGGGCATTGGCCCCAACATATTTCCCTAATATCATACCGCCTATCAATGTTTGAGATCCCCCAATAACCATTGACACTACAGCGGGAATTGTATATTTTCCAAATAACTTTGAAATATTCTCTGTTCCTAAAAGCTTCTCGCCCATATGATCCTCCTATAATCCATCAAATCATATAGACAGTATAAACCTTTGTGTGGGACAAAAGTCAAGCAGTTGTTCTTTTAATAATTTCCTGTAATCCAGTTAAAATTAAGTACTTGCGACTGACTTCTTTACCGTACTCTTTAACCGACTTACTGTCTTTGCCAAAAGCAAAGCCTTCACTTAGTGCAAGGAGGGTTAGTGCTTCTCCAGAAAACATATTCTTTCCTGACTGGGTTCTATAATATTGACCATGACTAAAAAATCCTGCAGAGCAGTTTAGTGCCTTTAGTGGCGCAAGTTCAACATCAATGACATCTTTAAAGAGCTGTTTCCGTCTTACAGAAGAATAAACAAATGCTACTTCCATCCCTTCACCTTCAAGTAGGTTAAAGGTCGTATCTACACCATCCGGGAATAGACCGACATGACAGTAGCCAAATTGCACCCATGTGTCACTCATAACTGGATGTGTAAAACTCATTGATCCATCCTCATGAATATCCGTCATATGTACTACTTGGAAACATCCATGTTTTGGTGACATCAACGGAAACTCAGCCGACAAAAGTTCAATATCATCGACAACTCTATTGCCCAAATAATATTTAAACACTTCAAAAGCGGGTTGACCGTCTATGCTTATAATACGATTCCCCTCAGTTTCTGTTACCGTCATCTTCTTCCCTATTGGCGTCCAGTTCAAATTACACGTTCTTAGCACCGTTAGCCGTTCACTACTTAGCGAGGCACCAACAATGCCAGTACTTGTAATGCCCTTTTCTGTAAATACATATGTTTTTTCCGTCGTGCTGTTATCTACCGCTTGTCCACCTGCCACTGTTATGCCAGGAAAATGTACTTGTATGGATTGCATCAATTTGAAATCATCTACAGATCGACCCTCTTCAAGTCCACGTCCTAATAGAATCACAGCCTTTGTTGACTCCGTACCGATTTCCCTTGCCAGTTTTTCGCCTACTGCATCTACATCTTCTGTTTCTTCAATCAACACTGATTTCACTGCTGTTTGCTGAAAACTGGTGATGTTGATGACAATACGATTCCCCAAAAAAGTCCCATTAATTATTTCGCCACTTGTCGTCGCACCTATGAGTGGCGTACCTGGCAACTGTTCATTGAAAACATTGATAATGCTTTCTATCAGTTCTAAATTCATAACACCACAAAATACCTGTACAAGTACTCTATCAGGTTTTCTGATTTTAATGTGACTAAGTTCTTCAACCAACTGGTCTCTGCTTTCATATAGTATATTTTTGCTCTTAATCATAATAGGCTCCTTTCACTGTTGTTATTATTTATTGGATACCCATTTACCAAAGATGCACACATAATAAGTGCTGACCATCCTCGAGGGTGGTCAACCTATTAGGCACCTCCAGTAGCGTGCGCTAACAAATAAAAGCGAAGAGATCAAATAGATCCTCCGCTTTATACTTATTACTCTACTGGAAACACAATAGTGAATTCTGTATATTCTTTTAATATGCTTTCACATGTAATTTCACCCTTCAACCGGCGGGTTACCAAATCATAGACTATATTAAGTCCGAGTCCAGACCCTCCACCATGTCTTTTTGTTGTGAAAAACGGATCAAAGATTTTCTTAAGCTCATTGGGTGGAATACCAACGCCATCATCTCTATAAATGAGAGTGACCATCTGATCATCTCTATCAATAGTAATTGCTATATTTCCATTCCCTTTATCCTCAAATCCATGCTTTAATGAATTCATAATCAAGTTTAATACAATCTGGTAAATAGCGCCTGTATGGCACATCAGCAGCATCGATTCCTCGCTTGAAATATCAATGGTCACATTTTTATGTCTTAACTCGCTTCTTAAACTGCTGACAATATCATTGATGTAATGACCAATATTGATCAACCGTTTTTCATCCACTGTTTGATCCACTGCTACTTGCTTAAAATTCTGTACAAGTTCAGCTGCCCGCTCCATTGTAGAGCCCATGGAATCAGAACTATCACTCACTTTCTGCAAATAAGTTTTCAGATCAGGACCAGATAGAGTATTCTGATGTAATTTGTCAACAATAATACTTGTCTCTTTGCGTATAAATGACGCCAGTGACACGCCTATACCTATTGGAGTATTCACTTCATGTGCAACACCTGCTACAAGTCTTCCCAGCGATGCCATTTTCTCAGATTCCAGCAATTGTGTTTGTGTTGAAACAATTCTGTTGGTTTGAGTATGAATTTGACGCCTTAATACATATACATATATCAGCAAAAAAAACAGTACTATAGCACTAATATTAATAACCGTTTTATGACGCTGATAAAAGCTCACCGGAACATTGATCAATATGCTGTACTTAGGTAACAATGCCATATCATAACCATATTCTTTCATCATATTATAGTCAAAATAATATCTGTTAAAACTTTCATCAACGATGAATCGCTTTCCTCTAACTGTACCGTTGTCTAAATAATCGATAACAAGCTTAGCTGCACGTTGCCCTTGGGTATACCCTTCAACAAATTTACCACCGACGCTACCTTCCCCAAAGCCAAAGGAGAAAATTCCAAATACAGGTACTGGGGATTGTTCAATCAATCGTTTGGCGGTGTATTCCAACGGATAACTCTTTCCATCTTTATCAACGACATAAAAGGATTGAATCACAATTGTATCCTCGGGATTTAATACGTTCACCTCATCAATAATCTCATCAAATGATAGATCATTAAATATACGAAAATCAATCCGATCTTCTAAATATGCCATATCCAGTATTGCATCCTTTTTAGTCGCCCGACCTGTGATAGAATCATCAACCACTAAATAGACATGCTTGATTTCGGGATTCAACTGTAAGGCTATTTCTGTAGTCTGTGCAATGGAATGTTTTTCGACAACCCCATAAAATCGCTTAGCATTTGTAAAATCATGGGTCGCAAGTGTATTGACACCACAAAAAAACACCGGGGTGTCACCAAACAATTCATCTCTGTAGCGTAGTAAAAACTTTAATGCATTATCATCCGCACAAAGAATAATATCAAATTCATCCCGATCATATTTAATTTTATATAGGTCGACCAATTCTGCCATATAGGCATCTGTACTGATGTTTTTTGTATCCATATGTTCAATACGCATGTGGTAGTCTGTTGTATAAGCATCCAGTACATCTTTGACACCTTGTTTCGTATCATTACTCCACTGATAGCCATCATGATAGGAATTTAACAGAAGTATATCAGTCAAGTCATCGGTCTCAGCATATGCTTTCAATCCAACACTAATAAGTGTCGAAATCAATAAAATGATGAATATAACCACTTTCTTCATCACCGTCACCTCCGAATATCGTATTACTTATATACCCGAAGATTCACACGTGTACCAACTTATAGTTTTACTTTTTTTAGCTTCTTAAGGATTCTAATAACTTCTTTAGAAGCTGATTCCATCTTTTCAAGAGAATGCTTCGCTTTATCTACAGCACCGCTGTTGTACTCTCTGATTGCCTGTTCACCAAAATCGTGAAATTGCTTGTGGGGTATTTCAAGTTGATTCACTAAACTTTGTACAGCCTCCGGATGCTCACAATCGATACACCATTTTCCAAGACGACAGGCCTGATGGCTACCGATATCCCCTGGTGACAGTTGATCATAACCAAGAATCATATTATAAATCCGCCATCGCCACATCAAATAGTCACTCATACATAATTCCACATGGGTCTTCAAATCAAATGACTCCACATACGACAGCGAATCCACCCTAATATCGTTAATGATTTGCGATATTGAATTAAAGGCACGACCAGTCTTTTCCGTTCCAAATTTAACAGTTTGTGATTTTTGATTTACAAGCAGAATTGCATCACTTGTTTTTTCAGCTGCCATACTTTGGGTCTCCATGTTACTTTTTATTTCTGTAAAGGCGCTGCCAATGCCCTGTAGGCCCTCTTTCATGTCATCTAGGGAAGACATGGCAAAATCCATTTTTTGTTTACCCGTTTCGAAATGCCTGTTGGATGCTTCCAGGGCCACATCTGTATTTTCGAGTTCGGCTGACAGTGCATCAACAGTGCCACGGATAAAATCTACTTGCTCCTTTGTACTTTCAGCCAACTTCTTGATTTCCTCGGCAACTACGGCGAATCCTCGGCCATGTTCTCCCGCTCTCGCAGCTTCTATAGAAGCATTTAAAGCTAATAGATTGGTTTGATCTGCAACGCTTTTGATAATGCCAACCATTTCATCAATTTTTTTTGCTTCAGTTGTGACACGTCCCATGATGTTCTGTACATTTGTCGACGCATCAATAATTTTTTCAACTTCCTCAAAGGCTTCAGTAATATGTGTCATAGATAAATTTGCACCTTCAATAGACTCAGTTGTTTTATCATGTGATGTATGAACATAAGAAGAGACATCCTCAATTGCCGCTGTCATTTCCTGACTGCTTGCCACAATGTTTTCGGACATCTGAGCTTGCTCTTGCACATCCACTAACATCCCCTGAACATAATCCATTTCAGTAACATATTTAAGTAGACTATTTATTTTCTTGGTTAACTCTACTAGATGTTCTTTGTCTATGGTTTCCTCTAGAACTTTTGTTTCTTCTTCAACACCTTCTGTTAATTCGATTTCTTCCACTCTTTCGACGACTGGTTTTTGTGATTTTTTCCTAAATAATTTCAATATGTAAACACCCCTTACATTAATATCTTCATCTCTTAGCTTACGATTTACCGATTCGTATGTCAAAAAAATAACAAACATCTATATGTTCTATAGACGCTTGTTATTGCAAAGGTTTTATTTAATTTCGCATTATAAATACCATGTGGTATTGGTTAATCGAATAGTGGTTCACCATTTCCATTAGTAAACCAGTGATTCTTAATAACTCTAAGTGTAGATTTGCTTCATCTCGAATTTTCTTGTCTGTAGATAATGTTTTAAGATATCTTCAAGAGCTGCTAGCGGCACTGGACCAACTAGCTCTGTGTCACCTACCAACACACCATAACTCATGGCCTCTGATTTAATGGTTTCGAAGACTCTATGAATTGGTGTCGCTTCATAATTCACCAAGTTCATCGATACCTGTACCATATCTCTATCCTCAAGCATCAGCGCAATGGCTCTTACGTTAACGTAGCCCCCTTTTGCCCCTCGAACTGCTTTTACAATTTCTTTACCGATCTGAAGATCATTTGTACGCAAATTCACGTTGAAGGCCACTAGCGGAAATCTGACCCCAATTGCCGTCATACCGCTCTTTGGAACAAAGGCATGTGGTCCTTCATCAGGTATCCAACCCTCAGACTGCATCTTTTCTTCCACTGCTTCATATTGTCCTTTACGAATCTTCACTAGACTTTTGCGCTCAGGTTTTGTCGCCGCATCTTCGTAAAAGAATACCGGCACGCCGAGTTCCCCTAAGTAAACACCAAATGCTTTAGCTATTTCAATAGCCTCTTCGTTGGTAATGTTTTTTACTGGAATAAATGGCACCACATCGATAGCACCCATTCTAGGGTGACTCCCGGTATGTTTAGTCATATCAATTAATTCGACAGCTACTTTTGCTAATCGCTTCGTCCCTTCTAACACTGCTTCTGGTGATCCAACATAAGTATAAACCGTTCTGTTATGATCCTTATCCGCATCGTAATCGATGAGGTCAATGGATGTATCTTCAAGCAATGCTGCCATCACCTTTTGAATCGTTTCTTCATTACGTCCTTCACTTATATTTACTTCTGCCATTAATCGCTTCATGATACGTCTCTCCTTATTATTCTCCCTTATTTTATTAAGAGTGATATGTGTTCCTTAAATCCTTCAACGATTGATTCCTCTTTGATCATAGATATGTTTGCCTCAATATTTTCAATACACCCGTTTAATCCTAGCTCTGCCAGACTGATTGCAATTTTCAAATCTGTTTCAGCATTAGGATTAGAGGATCCAAGTAACTTCTGGCCCATGTCATAGGCTTCTTTGCAGAGATAAGCATTTCTAAGCGGCGTGTTTGCAGCCGATACAAAACCATATTGAACAGCATTTTTTCTTATTTGTTTCTCGAATACAGTAGACTTGGGCAACTTATAAGCGTTTCTAATTTTTAAAAATGCCACTTCGTCATCCTCAGCCCCACCTAAGAGCTCACCGGATAATTGGGCTGCACGCTCAGCCATTTCCTTGTAGACTTCATCAGAAAAACCATAGTCTTTTCCGAGGGATAGATTACTGACCATTCCAATCATGCCAGATGCCTGTGATCCTGCAAGAGCAGACGCTGCACCACCGCCGACATCAAAATTATTTACATCGCTAATCTTTGATAATATTGTCATACATCTTCTCCTATATAATTCTTTCACCATCTTTAATCAATACGTCAACCAGCGACTCGCCATATCTATAGACTAAATCTCTATAAGTATCCGTCGATAAAACGAGTAGATCTGCTTTTTTGCCTACTTCTATACTGCCATGGGTTTTCTCAAGTCCTAATGCTTTTGCACCATAATAAGTTGCACCCAGTAGCGCTTCATCAGCATGGAGTCCGTGATTCAAACACGCAAGTGTCATTGCAAATGGCATAGACACATTCCAAATACCTGGACAGCAATTCGTACCGATTGCAATCTTAAGACCAGCGTCCGAAAGTAGCCGAGCATCAACTGGCCGTGGATGTTTTACTGCAAAATCAGTTGCCGGTAGCAGAACACCCACCACATCAGCCTTTCCCATTTCTTCGGCCACAGATATTGGTGTAAAGTTCAGATGATCCGCTGAACACATTTGCATTTCAATAGCTAAATCCGTTGCCCCAATATAGGAGTAAGCATCCGCGTGAATCTTTGGTTGCAGACCACTAGCAATGCCTGCCTCCAGTATCTTTTTGGACTCCTCCTTAGTGTAATGTCCGTCATCACACCAAATATCACAAAATACTGCAAGCTCTTTCTCTTTTACTAGCGGTAGCATTTCATTGATAAGCTGATCCATATACTGTTCTTTTGTCATATCGTCCGGCCATCCATGAGCACCTAAAAAGGTCGGAATAATCTCTAGTGGGAGTGTCTCATTAAGTGCTTTAGAAACTTCCAGTTGCCTAATTTCCGTGTCAGGATCCAGTCCGTACCCACTCTTACTCTCACAGGTCGTCGTTCCGAACCGCAACATCCATATCAATCGTTCTTTTGATTCTTTATATAATCCATTAAACGATTTTTCACGAGTTTTGTTGACGGACACCATGATGCCTGTCTCTATCCCCATTTCCTTTAGTCTTTCAGGAGATTTTGTAATCAGTTTTGCTGTATATTCTTCTACACGACTGCCACCAAATACTACATGAGTATGGCAATCGACAAAACCTGGTATAACCGCCTTATCAGTAGCATCAATGATGGCCTCCATACCAAAATCAAATTTCTCCTGAATGATTTCCTTTTCTCCGATTCCAGCAATCACACCCTCTGATATGGCAACCCAAAGTCCATTAAAGGTTTTAAACTCACCGCCACTCATCGTTGCAATTTCATTGGCATTGGCAATGACGATATCGGCTTTCATTTTTTGATCCATAGCAGAACCTCCTTTTAGTAAAGCTCTCCCACTACTTTTTCTACTGCATCAACAATTTTATGTGATTGAATCATGTTGAAACATGCATTCATATCCTTGTAGAAAATTCTGTCCTCCTCATACTTTGTCACGTCTTCACGAATGATGTCATAAGCTACTTTTGTACCCTTCCCTAGCTTACCAATGGCATTAAACTCTATTGCTTGAGCCGATGTCATCAATTCAATTGCAAGGACCTTCATCACGTTGTCCAAAATTTCTCCAGCTTGTCTGGCGGAAATTGAACCCATGCTGACATGATCCTCTTGGTTTGCCGATGTTGGAATGGAATCCACACACGCTGGATGTGCAAGCACTTTATTTTCAGATACTATTGCAGCTGCAGTGTACTGTGGGACCATAAATCCAGTGTTTAGACCGCCGTCCTTAACCAGGAATGCCGGCAATCCACTTAGCGCAGGATTGACCATTCTCTCTATTCTTCTCTCTGCGACATTACCGATTTCAGCCATTGCAATACCAAGGACGTCAAATGCAATCGCCATCGGTTGCCCATGGAAATTACCACCTGATATTACTTGATCATGTCCGGCAAAAATCAATGGATTGTCTGTCGCTGAGTTCAATTCAATTTCAACTTTATTTAGGCAGTATTCTATGGCATCACGACTGGCACCATGAATCTGCGGTATACATCTCAAAGTGTACGCATCCTGAACGCGCACTTCACCTTGATGTGTTGTTGATTTACTTTCCTGTAAAATATTTAATAAATTTTTTGCCACTTGTATTTGACCTTGATGTGGTCTTGCTAAATGAATCTTCTCATCATAAGCGTCAATAATCCCACCAAGCGCTTCAACTGTTAAAGATGCAGATATATCCGCCAACTTTAACACTTTAATTGCATCATAAGTTGCAATCGCACCAACAGCAGTCAATACGCAGGTACCATTAATCAGTGCAAGCCCTTCTTTTGAAACCAATTCAACAGGTTCTAGCCCTGCTTTTTTTAAAGCATCAAGCCCCTCTACAACTTCCCCCTTGTAGTTGGCCTCTCCGCTACCTAACATGACAAGGACAATATGGGCAAGTGGACTTAAATCACCACTTGCACCAACTGATCCTTTTTCTGGGATGATTGGATGAATACCGTGATTAAGCATATCGATCAATAATTGAACCGTGGATAATCGAATACCAGAAAAACCTTTTGCAAGGGCATTGATTCGCAGTAGCATCGCCGCTCTAACAATTTCGTCAGGATAAGGATCTCCAACACTACAGCAGTCTGCAAGGATTAAGTTCTTTTGCAATAATTTCGTTTGTTCCTTTGAGATCACCACATCTGCAAACAGACCAAAACCTGTTGTAATACCGTATACTACACGTTCTTCATTGACATAATCATCAACAAGGTTTCTTGATGCCTGCATGCGCTCTATAGCATCTTCACTTAATTCTATCTTTGCGTCGTTTCTAGAAATCTCAATCAATGCTTCAAGGGTTAAATTATTACCGTCTAGTTTAATTGTATTCATCGTCTCTCTCCTCTTTTATCTTATAAAATAACCGCTCCTATAATACCGAAAATCACAAGTGGTATGTTGTAACATAAGAACGTCGGAACACAAGTGTCCCATATGTGATCATGTTGACCGTCAGCATTGAGTCCTGCTGTAGGTCCTAAAGTTGTATCAGAAGCCGGTGAACCTGCATCACCAAGTGCTGCTGCAATTGCAATAAGTAAAATAGTTGCCTGCACACTAAATCCTAGCGACTGTGCAAGCGGTACATATATTGCCGCTATAATAGGAATCGTTCCGAATGATGTACCGATACCCATTGTTATAACAAGCCCCATAAGAATCATGATTGTCGCGCCCATGAATTTACTACCAATGGCACTTGAAGATGCTGCAACGAGTGTTTCTACACCACCTGTTGCTCTCATAACCGATGCATAACCTGCCGCAACAAGCATGACAAAAGCAATCATACCCATCAGCTTAATACCGCCAGTAAGCATTTCTTCAAGTTGACTCCACTTGATAGCACGGGCAATCAACATAAAGGCCAAGCCAGAAAGTGCGCCAAGTGGCATCGATCCGAACTTCAGTTGAATGGCAATCGCTACAATACCTGCGCCAAGGGCAGCATAGTGTTTGCCTGTTATAACAACTTTCTCATCTAGATCAACTGTTTTATGGCCATCCAATTCAACTGTATGATATTCTCTTTTCTTTCTGTAAATGATAAGTGCAATAATAAATCCTGTCAGCATGGCAAGACCCGCTATCCAGGTAGATTTCCAAACCATATTCGTAGTAATCTCCATCCCACTCAATGTCATTTGGTCTCTGATAATATTGTGATAAATAAGTCCGTACCCAATTGGCAATGTAATATATGGTGCCTTTAATCCAAATGCCAATGCTGAAGCTGCAGCTCTTCTGTCTAAACCCATTTTATTCATCAATGGTAATAATGGTGGAATAAGGATAGGAATGAAAGCGATATGAATAGGAATTACCGTACCAGATAAACTTGCTACAACTGCTAATACAACAAGCAATACGATACCTTTCCCCTTAATCACTTGGGCGATCTTTAGCGCTAGAACATCTGCTGCTCCGCTTTTAGCAATAGCTGCTGCGAGTGCCCCTAACAAAATGTAACTCAGTGCTGTCTCAGCGTTACCGCCCATGCCGCCTACGAGCACCCCCATAGTTTCCCCTATTGGCATTCCTGCCGCAAGTCCTCCTACAAGTGCTGCAACAATTAAGGATAAAATAACATTTAACCTTAACAAGCATAAGACCGTCATAACAATTACCGACAACACAACTGGATTTGTTAACATCTCTTTACCTCCTTATTTTTTTATCCCCCGCAATATCTTTAAAATCTACTTGCCCTGACGTCAGAACAAGTAGATTTCTTGAGGCTTATCTAGGTGCTTTACCGTCTGGACCGAATGTCGCATTTGGTGACCACCATAATGGAACCTTGATACTATCATCTGTTAATTTACCTTTACCATTGGCAACGTCTCTTGCAGTTTCATAACCAGCTTGTGCATGTCTGATAACGCCGATTCCCGAGTCGACTGTCATCGCTGCTTCAAGTCTGAAACCAGCTTCGTCCGTACCATCTGCAATCATTGTTACGCCTGTATGAACCGCTTCACCCATAGAGTAGTTTGCTTGAATCGCAATTAGGTCACACATACCAGCACAGTTTAATAACCCATTTAGGTAAGGCCAGTCTGAAATAAGGTCTCCACCGTCTTTCATATTTTCAGATTCAAAAGTAGGATTTACAATCGAACCAGAGTCCAAGTTATCTCTAGAGAATGCAACCGGACCACTTAATTCACCCTTCTTGATCAATTCATTCACCGCAAGTGCAAAACGCTTTCTTTGACCGAAGCCCATGTAACAAATTCTTGCCGGCAACGCCTCGATTGGTAGGTTCTTACTTGCTAACTTAATCCATCTTTCAACAAGTGGATCGCCTTTACAAACTTCTAAGGCCAGTTCATCTGTTCTTGCCAAATCTTCTGCGCTACCTGAGATACAAGTCCATCTGAACGGTCCACGGCCTTCGCAGAACAATGGTCTGATGTATTCAGAAACAAAACCAGGAATCGACATTGCTTGTTCTTTAGGCATGCCTGCATCCATACATTCTTTACGGATACTTGTTCCGTATTCAAATACTTCAACACCCTTCTTGGAGAAGTTCACCATCGTCGCCAATTGACGCTTCATTGTTTCTCTCGCATCTTCCAGATACGCTTTTCTATCTCTTACTCTATACTCATCTGCTTCTTCCCCTGAGTAACCTGATGGGATATATGAAATCGGGTCATGACATGGACACATTTCACTGATGATGTCAGGCATGAATCCCTTTTGGTATGCTTCTTCAAATATTTCTGCTGCATTTCCTACGATTGCCACTGATGTAGCTGTCTTGTCCGCTTTTGCCTTATTAACAATTTCAATAGCCTCGTCTAATGTATAAACCATTTGGTCCAAGTAATCTTTTTCGATTCTTCTCTTGATGACACGTTCATCCGCATCAACGATGATTGCGATACCGCCGTGCATCTTCATTGCCCACGATTGGTTACCACCCATACCACCAGCGCCAGCAGTCATGTATACTTTACCTGTCAAGTCATTATCAAAACGTTTGATTGCAATTGCCGATAACGTTTCAAATGTTCCTTGGATAACGCCTTGCGTTCCTATGTATTCCCAGGGAGCAGCCGTATATTGTGCAAACATTGTAAGGTTCTTGTCTTGAAGATCATAGAAAGTTTCCCAATCAGCTTTCATGATATTCGTTGTAGCCATTACAACACTCGGTGCCAATCTATGAGTCTTGAAGATCGCAACTGGCATACCAGATTGAACAACTAATGTTTCATCTTCTTCAAGATTCTTTAATGAATCAACGATTGCATGATAAGATTCCCAGTTTCTAGCACATTTACCGTTTCCACCGTAAATAACAAGTAGTTCCGGAATTTCAGCGTTTTCCATGTTGTTCTCTAACATTCTTAAAATTGTTTCTTGTTTCCAGCCTTTACATCTTAACGTGTCGCCTCTTTGTGCTTTCACTTCATACAAAATCTCAGGTTTTTTCATTATTTATTCCTCCTAATTATTAATTGATAATGTTGACCAATTTCGGTTACCATACTCTATTGCAAAGGGCGTGCCAACATTTTCACAATAGCAACAAACGTTTAAGTTTCAACATTTAACCAACTTTAAGGTTTTTTCGTTTTTTCTACCGCTTCAACTATAGTCTGTACAAATTCTGTACATTTTTTTCTAAAGATCAGCATTTCACATACAGTGCTAAAAACTATACAAATGTACAAAATTTATACAATGACTAAATTTTCTGAAATTTTGCATTTCCCTTTCAAATGAATTGTTATATGATTAAAAAAGAACTTATACCAGGGAGGTGTTTATATGACCTTAAATGAATTTAGTCATTTTATTGAACAGTCACATCCTATTCATCTGATCTGTACAAAAGAAATGGAGCCCATGCTTCTGTCTCCAAAACTTTCCGAAGCCCTGTCCTTTAACCTAGGTGATAAGGATGAACTCATTAAACAGTTGAATACGAAACGTAATTTGGACCAAAAGAAATTCACCTTGAAGCGTAAGAAATACTTATTGAAACAATCCACTTTCGTCAACGACAAGCAACCATACATACTACTATGTTTTGAAGAAAACAACATTCAAAACAATCCATACATTAAACTACACTGTTACGAAGAGATCATCCGAAAAATAAACGATGGCATCATCATTAGTGATGATGAAAGTAAAATTGTCCTCTACAATCCCTCTCAAGAAAAACTTGAAGGATTGTCCAGCAAAGAAATCGTAGGAAAGCATTTGTGGGAAGCCTACAATTATGAATCTATTGAGCTTTCGGAACATAGGGAAGTCTTCACATCCGGCAAATCCATCGTCAATAACTACAGTGCCCATAACCACAAGGAAGGTATTCCTAAATATGTTTCCTACAGTACCTATCCACTATATAAAAACGATGAAATTGTAGCTGTTTATTCCATTTGCAAAAATGAAACGGTTTTAAAAAACCTTTTGTCGGAAACCATTGAACTTAAGCGTCGCATTCGAAAAAAACATGCAAAGACAAAAAAGACATTGAACAATGGGACACGCTTTGCTTTTTCTGATATCGTCGGAACAAGCGAGTCCATGTGTAAAACCATCTCCGATGCTGAAGACATCGCACTCATTGAAAGCAACCTTTTGATAGTTGGAGAAACCGGCACAGGCAAGGAAGTGTTCGCACAAAGTATTCATAATCACAGTAATTGCAGGAATGAACCCTTCGTTGCCATAAACTGTGGGGCTATTCCTGAAAATCTTGTTGAAAGCACCCTGTTTGGTACAGTCAAAGGCTCCTATACCGGTGCAACGGATCACGTCGGTCTCTTTGAAGAAGCAAAGTCAGGCACTCTATTCTTAGACGAACTCAACAGTCTGCCAATAGCCATGCAAAGTAAACTGTTGCGTGTCCTTCAGGAAAGAAAGGTACGCCCAGTCGGCAGCGAGACAACGATACCGATTAACTGCCGTATTATCAGTGCCATCAATGAAGACCCACATAAAATCATTGGGTCCGGTAAATTAAGACAGGATTTGTTTTATAGAATTTCAAGTGTCTATTTGAACATTGCGCCTCTACGGCAGCGTATGGAAGATATCCCAGTCCTAGTACAACACTTTTCAGAACACTACAACCAGATTCTTGGTAAGAACATCAAGTCAATATCAAAGGAACTGGCTGAAGTGTTTAGCAACTATGCTTGGCCTGGCAACATTAGAGAACTGGAGCACATCGTCGAAAATCTAATGATCCGAGCCTCTGTCGATGACAAAGAACTACGCATTGACCATATGCCGCCCTACAACAAAGCGCTGCTCTTATCTCATCACCCGATGAAACATACCTACAGCAGCACTGAGAACCTGACGAAGACTTTGAAGGACATTGAGGAGCGCATCATCAGGGAGCAACTCGAAACAAATAGATGGAATGTCAGTAAAACAGCAAGAGACCTTGGCATCGTTCGCCAAAGTCTCCTGTATAGAATGCAGAAGTTGGATATTGAGAATCCGTATTCAAGAAAGGTGGTGCCTTCTCATCAGGCCCGTTATTGATGTTTTATACGCCTAAAAACTATAACAACTATCTCTGGTAATTAAATAAATTGCCCCTTGCTAAATTGGCTGTTCAGTTGTAGGCCTCATACACATTCATCACCGACTAGTGGCGACAACACAAACTCGCATGCTGCTCAAACAGTGTGTTGTCACTATTCACTAGAACGGTTCTGAATATGTTGACGCCCATCAACTGATACAGAGATTCAGCAAGGTGCATTTTTTATATCAGAGATACTTATAATAGCTACAGCTCTAAAACACCCCATAACCTGGTGATGCATAGATCCACAATCAAATGATATTCTTGTATACTTTCTTGGCTACCCGAAAATGATAAAGGCGATTGGTGCTGTAAACAGGATGGTCAAGATTGTTCTTTCTATCCATATAACAATCATGTCTGTGATGGTTAATGGGATGTCTGTTGCCATGATGACTGGGATAATTGCTGAGAAGAATAGTATTTCTGAGATTGAGACGACTGCTACGACAAATTGTGTGACCATGGATGAGCCTTTGGCAATCAAACAAGGCAGGAACATGTCTGCGATACCGGCACTGACAGCTTTAGCCGCCAACATTGGTTCTGGGATGCCGACAATCTTTGTAAATGGGTAGAATATATAGCCGAGGATATCGAAGGTTGCAGTGAATTCCGCCAATAACAGTCCGAGAAGACCTATGGACATTACGATTGGTAGGAATCCCATGACGATTCGAACACCGTCTTTTAAATTTTTTACGACCGATAAGTGAAGTGGTTCTGGATTAGAAGCGGCAATCATACCTTCATCTAGGGCGTTTTTGAACAAGTTGCCCGTCATCGGCTCTTCGGGAAAACCCTCTCCACCATCATAATATGTATCTGGTTTATACTTTAATGGATATATGCGAACGGTTACAGCCGTTACTAAAAATGTGACAATCAACGATGTCCAAAAGAATGTATTCCACATGTCCATCAAGCCCATTGTATTGGCTACAACAATCATAAATGTTGCTGAAACAGTGGAAAAACCAGTTGCAATAATACACGCTTCTTTCACGGTGTATTTGTTTTCTTTGTAGACTTGGTTGGTAATCAATAAACCGATAGAATAGGAACCAACAAAAGATGCGACTGCATCTATAGCAGAGCGTCCTGGCGTCTTCCAGATTCTTGTCATCACAGGTCTTAGAAATACACCTATAAATTCAATGAGTCCATAACCAACGATAAATGAAAGAAATACCGCGCCAATAGGAACAATGAGACCTACTTTGATGCCAACGATTTCATACAGATAAGGTCCGAAACTTTTGGCAAGCACCCACTGAGGGCCGATGTTCAGAAAAACCATAATGCCAAAAACCGCACCTAATATCTTAAATCCCGAGAAAATAACATCCGTCTTTGTCCTATTCCACGACTTGTCGACAAAAGGCATCACACTACCAGCAATCATAATCAGCACAGCATATAACGACGATGCACCATGGACTTTCGTAGCAAAGAAATTCACAATGTGTCCTAATGGTATTGAAGATTTCCCAGCAATGTCTATAGGAATAAAAAACATGAAAATTCCAAACCCACTAAACACTAAAAATCGGAACAGATTCTTGGGATTATAGACACTTGCCTTGACTTGAGCACTACTTACCTTTTCCATAAACTCACTCCTTTATGTATTTTTCAATAAATAATGCAATATCAATGCCATAATAAGTGCTGACCTCCATCGAGGATGGTCAGCCTCTTAGGCACGTCCGGTAGGGCGCACCGGCAATAAAAAAAACGAGGTGCCAATTAACTTTGGCAAACCTCGTTCTTAAAATTGTATAGTATTTTTTTGCAGGTTGTATAAATTTTATACGCCTTACTTACCTTCCGATACCACAACCATCTCCCATGGAGAAAGGTCGTAAGTAAACAGGTTTCTAGAAATCAATGGATCGCCATCAGCAATCTTAATCGCTTCCGCTTTTGATGCTGCTTCAAAGATGATCATGCCGCCACCTTTTTCAACAAATCCACCACCTAGAAAATATCGGTCTTTGGCAACTTGCTCTAAATAAGCGATATGGTCTAAGTAATCTTTTTCTGTTACTTCTACATCATCCACTCTATAATCTTCTCTAACGTATAAAATAGTGCCTTTTTTCATAATCTCTCTCTCCTTATGCATTGCTCTTCTTATGTCTATAATAATCCATTTTCGATGTGACTTCAAATCCACACTTGGTGTAAAGATTCAAGGCTTTTTCGTTTTCTGCCTCAACTTGTAACATGACATCTGACACATTAAGTTCCTGGGCCTTTTTAACAGCGAATTTCAGTAGCTCTCGTCCATAACCTTTGCCCCTATATTCTGGCATTACCCCTAATCCATAAATACCTACTGCATCACTGTTCCGCTGAACGTTGACCTTGCCGACTATCTCATCATCCACCGAAGTCAAATACATGGTCATGCCTCTTTGCTCCTCGGTTTCCGGTAGCGGCATATCGGTTTCATTTAGTGGTTTATCGAATACAACTGCGTTCATTTGTGCTATCTTTTTCGCATCGTCATTGGTTGCTTTATAAAAAATAATCCCTTGCGGAAGACTGGTATCCAAAGTAGCTTGGGTGTCTAAATACATCTCATATTCCGAAAAACTATAAGTGGCATCCATACCTTGCATGAAGTGTTGTCCAGATATAGAATCACTGTCACATAGCAGTAAAAGTGTCTGCTCTTTCCGCTCATCGAAGCTTTCAATCACTCGCTTCATCAATTCTGAAAATATGCCCTGTCTTCTATAATCAGGATGAATCATTCCGTTGACTTCCAAGGTAACACCATCAAATCCACAGATCCCAGCATACCCGATGATCTGGTCATTGTCATAGCAAAGAAATTCATTGATGCTGTTATCATCGCTATTCTCTTCACCAGCAACACTTGCCTTGTATTCCAATTCAAGTTTTAAAGTCACATTATCTACTTCGATACAAATCTCTTCTAATTCTTTTATCTGCCTTAATGCTTCACTGTCTAAAATTGCATTTTCAATTATTTTTCTTTGTGTCATTGCACTCACCTCACCATCTTATACCATTATACTATAATGATATTTACCTGCAATAAACGATATTAACAGCACACTTCACAACTCTAGAAGCTAGGTAAATAAAAAAAGATGAACAATATCTGTCCATCTTTTGAAATCAAAGTTTTTCTGTTTTTTAGAGCCACCTCTGTAGTCGTTTTTACACTCTGATCAATACTTTTCGTTCTGTACAATGATGTCAAAGCATTGAGGCTTTGCCAATAGATACCCTTGACCATAAGTGCAGCCAAAATCTATCAACAATTCTTTTTGGACACTTGTTTCAATGCCTTCGGCTACAATATCGATCTTCAGATCCTTTGCCAGAGACACCAAATGTTTGACAATATGTCTATCCCGTAAGTTTTCATTAATATTATCAATATAACTTTTATCCACTTTTAACGTATCAAAAGGTAATTTGCTTAGATAGTTCAGAGATGAATACTCTATTCCAAAATCATCAAGGGACATCTTGAAGCCCATATTTTTTAATTTCATAAATATCTTTTCTGAATCATGAATATTCTTAAGTAATGAGTATTCCGTTATCTCGATATTAATTTGAGCTGGATTCACATTGTATTTATCAATAATGGATTCCAGAAATTCACCAAAGCCATTTAAATAAAAGGATTGTGCCGAGATATTAATCGATACTTCTCTATTAAGCTCGCTAAAAACATAATCCTTATTTCCTAACAACTTACATGTATTTTCAATTACCCAACGGTCAATCTCAATAATTTGACCATTTCTCTCTGCATATTCTATCAATTCACCAGTATTAATTTGTTTACCCTGAGAATTGCATCTTAACAACACTTCATATCCTTTAATTTTATCTTCGATGATATGATAGATCGGCTGAAAATTAAGTTCAAAACCATCACTTCGTAACATATTCTGGATAGATTCTTTTAAACTGTTTTTATAAATAATATCTAGTAAATAGGCCTCTTCGAAAACTATGTGCTGATTCTTTCCAAGATCTTTTGCCTTTTTTAGGGCAATGTGTAGTCTCTTAGTAATTTGCTCAGATGTAAAATAATCACCCTCTTGCACAAGAACACCTATACTTGCCTTTGAGGAATAAATTATATTATCTATGCTTCTCTCTTTCCCAAATAAACCATGCAAGACATTCACCCGGCTAATGATACTTTCGTTACAAATACCCTCATCAACTATCAATACTTCATCGCCAGTCCAACGATATGCCTTAATATCCTTAAGAGCATTGATGTCAGCACAAACGCTTTTTAAATATATATCGCCATGTTCTTGACCATAAAGATTGTTCATCGCGCTAAAATTATCAATCCCAATCAAGAAAAATGTCAATTGTCTTTTATCAGAGAGCCATTTCTTGCTGTCACCATAAAACACACGTTTTTGCCATAATTCAGTCAACATATCGACATCCTTTACGCGACTTAGTTCATTTTCTTTTTCATATATTTCAGTGAGGTCAAGTCCAAATCCAATATAGAGCTGGTTGTCATCCTGTAATTGCTCCATTTTTGATATATTCCACGACATTTTCAGCTTTTTATTGTCACATGTCAGCATTTCAGTTTCTACGTTGCTGATTTCACCTTTATGATTCAACTCATCTTGAATTAACGCTAGCGGTTGTTTTTCACTTAAAAGTATGTAATCAAATATATTTTTACTATTTAAATCACCATCGTATCCCAGTAAATCAGTGATTCGCTTATTAAACTTTACAGTCTCGCCATTATCACGCCATACAACAATAGCTGTGTTCGCATGGTTAAAAACCTCATCGTTCAATTGCTGCTGCGTTGTCAATACTTCTGTTACATTTTTTAATTCATTCAAGTTTCTATGCAGTTCATCTTCACTTGAAATCAATTCCTCTGAGTACATCAGCAGTTCTTCTTGATTTTCGAATAAGCGTTTGTTTGCTTTCACAAGTTTTTGTTGATCCAATTTCATCAGCAAATGCAATCCGATACTTGTCACAACAATATAAAAACCACCTTTGACCGTTTGAATCGCCTCGTACGCTTTCTGGTTCGATACCAAATCAGCAAGTAAACTATCTGAAAAAAGTATCCATAAACACCCTACAATAAAATATATAACCGTTACGCGCCACGGACTTTTCTTTGCTATATCCTGATGGTTCTCATCACAAATTTCTATGTATCTTAATTCATTCATTTTTTTCCACAACCTTCTGATTTTATAATGCGAACACAAAAAATACCAACATCAAAAACACCATGTTTTTAATATTGGTCCTACAAGCGATACAACAATTGCACTATCGTTTATCCCACCAGTTATTAAATTCCATATGTAATATATCAGTCTTGTCAATTTTTTAGTCTTATATCATCATATATTAACGAACGTTAAAATTCAACCCCCTTTCGCAGGGGTGAACCAGGGATTATCCCTTCTCTAATCTATCTTTTTTGTTTTTTAGAAAATCGAGTAGGAGGTAATTAATTAATTTAATTACCGTCCTCTCACACCACCGTGCGTACCGTTCGGTACACGGCGGTTCGATAGATTAACTTACTTTTGCATATACCTCAGATAAGGATATTAATCCAGCTTTCTTTAGAAGTGCATTTGTGATTGACATGTTAAGTACAGGGCTATTGGATATTCTCCAGTAGCCTTTCCTTGTGTTCCCAAACTCAAACGCTTTGCTCTCATCTATTCCAAGTCTCCTGAGATTCTTGAATTTTGTAGAAGGCTTCTTCCATTGTTTCCAGTAAGCCATTCGAATGCGTCGTCTCAGCCATTCATCGATTTCTTTCAGCTTCGTTTTTACCCTAGCCAATTTAAAGTAATTCACCCAACCAATGATAATCTGCTTAAGTCTTGCAAAAGTAATTTTGATGTTGCCAATTCTACTTCTGCCAGTTAGGTACTTCAGCTTCGATTTTAAATTCTTGATTGATTTCTCATGCACTCTGAGCTCTACGCTCCCCCTTGAATTGTAAAAGGAGTAGCCTAGAAATTTTAGCTTCGTTGGTTTACACACCGAACTTTTCTCTTCATTTACTTCAAGCTTGAGTTTGCCTTCAATGAAGTTCGTAATGCTTGCCATCACTCTATGCGCAGCTCTTTCACTTTTCACATAGATGTTACAGTCGTCTGCGTATCTTACGAAACACAAACCTCTCTGCTCCAACTCTTTATCAAGAACATCAAGCATAATGTTTGATAGCAGTGGACTAAGCGGACCACCTTGCGGTACGCCCTTTTGTGATTTTGTAATCACGCCTTTCTCCATAACACCTGCTTGAAGGTATTTCCTAATTAAAGTAATGGCCCTCTTGTCCTTGACTTCCTTATAGACTAGACCCATTAGTATGTCATGATTAAGTGTATCAAAGTATGATTTTAGATCTAAGTCTACAGCAAACATGTTACCATCGTTCATAAATCTTTTACTTTGCTGGAGTGCATCATGAGCACTTCGTTTTGGCCTAAATCCATAACTGTTATCCGAGAATCTCTTCTCAAATATTGGAGTTAGCACTTGGAGCATTGACTGTTGGATGACTCTATCAACTACAGTTGGTATGCCAAGTTTCCTTTTCTGACCGTTATCTTTCGGAATCTCTACTCGTCTAACGGCTTTGGGGGAATATTTCCCCGATAGTATTTCCTCTCGAAGTTCTGCACCATGTTCTTTTAAATACTCTAGAAGTTCATCTATAGTTAATTTATCAATCCCATGGCTTCCTTTGTTTCTTCTGACATTCTTATATGCTAAATTCATATTTTCTTTGTCTAGAATCTTCTCAAGAAGCATACTATCATATGCTTTTCGGTCGTCTTGTTTCTGTTCAGCCGTCAAAGAATCACTAGGCACTTCTATGGTATCCTCAAGTTCCACTCTACTTTCCCATTGACAGCCTTCTTTATGAAGTTTTCTGCTTTCATCATAATTCTTTGTGACTTTCACCTCCACAAAACCTCCATCGTTCAGTCCTTCCTGTTTCGTCTATAGCCGAAACAGTACTATGACGTCTGCTGACTTCTGATAGTTCAGCCATACATCACTGCATGGGTTGTCATTTAGAAATCCATCATCATGACATATCCATCAGACCTCCCCAGGTAAGAACACAATCTTCCTCTCTATCTATCTGCCACATTTACACCACCTGTTTTCGAGTAGTTATCGGGCTTTAGTTTGTTAGGCAACCTTACCCACAGATGTATGCCTTATATGTGATTTCTGTTCGTCAGACCAGAGATTTGCCCACGGACTTCCTTCAGATTCCACCTCGCGATGGACACCCTTGTCTTAGGCTATGCGCTTTCCACTACCAGGATGCGCTCGGGACTTTAACCCGTTAGATTGTACCCATGCTGGGCACACCTA